>Ga0307511_10004101_pt1 | contig 14889 bp, 11 predicted proteins | sample 13_EM_MG_FD_200266 | JGI IMG/M metagenome (GOLD analysis project Ga0307511, IMG submission 200266) | Populus trichocarpa ectomycorrhiza microbial communities from riparian zone in the Pacific Northwest, United States - 13_EM | ecosystem: Host-associated > Plants > Roots > Unclassified | place... | reverse complement strand
ACAAATTGATTTTTTTATACTACCCCCCCCCCCCCCCCCCCTCCCCCAACCTTGTGGTGAAGAGAGAGAGCTTCTGGATAAAACGTTCTAAATTAATTAACAGAACTTCGGGATGCAGCCCCTTTTTAAGGTTGATAGATCGATCTAATCGGTTTCCGGTCAGTTTCGCGAAGCAGTTAGCCGTTGACGTGCCAATGTCCAAAGGATCTGGAAGATGCCGACGGGCATGAATATGGGATAAATGTGATATATGCTGAACTGTGAATTGATCACGGAGGTATTTAATTGAAATCCAGAAATCAAATCAAGTTTTTAGCGGAAGCTAAAGAAGCCTCCCCCCCATGCAAGGGAGCTCCATGCATTCGTAACACTACTACTATCATACATTGATGATGTATCCATGCATTGGAGAACCGAGCGACTTAATATATATTTAAGCTCGCCTCATAGATAGCCTCGTTCGCCTAAGGCGTTTAAAATCTAACAATTCACCACGATGAATACGTAGATATACATTTCAGTACTTAGCTCTCACCACATAAACAATTGAGATGATTTCAGGTGTGAGCCTCGCCATGGCCTTGGGCTACCTACATACGACCACTAACTTTTAAAAATAAAACTCCAATCGCATGAGCTTTTGTGCTCTTCCGGTATAGCAGTGTCCCATATCACTTAGTTGACGATTCCTCAAGCATTCCGTAACTATCCTCAAATGGCAAAGTAACAACGTAGTATTATCCCTCTATATCTATATACTTTCGAAGAGCTTAATATTTGTTCAGCCAACATACTTGGTGTTACCCTGAATTCACCCTTCGCGTGATCACCCTAGTAAAAGTTTAGCCATGGACAGTCCCCGAAACCCCTCACCAGATAGTTTCGTCTTGCCAACTAACAAGTTAATCAAGCAAAGTCCTCGCATCCTCGGGGCAGAGCACAGGCGCCCCTCGCGTAACTTGTGTGGTGTTATATAGATATGCAAATTGTAATAAAGTTAAATTTAGGAGCTCTCTACGCATGATCATGCGCCACATGTACTACCCAACTCCCTACGGAATATAGAAATATCACGCCGAGACAAATAAAGATGTGACATGGAGGTTTCCGAAATAGTTACATCACCTACGCAGCAGGCTGTGACCTCGGGACCAAGAATGCGAAGGTAAATTTAAGAAGGAAGCAGAAATGTGTTCGAAATGAGATTCCCTCTGGGGATTCGGGGTATCTCCCAGAGCGTCTAGTAGATACTCTTCGCCACACCGGCACCCAGGAAAGATCTGAGCAGAAGTATAATATTATCTTAACTATAGGGCCTCCAGGAATGCAAGCAACCAAGGAGTTTCCTGTTAATGACCATAATTGCCGTCCTAGTGGCCCCATGCTTAGGAATATACTGTCGAAACGAAGCTGGTCTCAAACCTAGGGACCCTACATCAGTCACCGTTCTTATGTGCGAGGTTTATAATATGGAAAGAATGGTGGAATATACACGGGACTGACTTTGAACAACATTACACATTCACAGGATTCAAGGGTAATTCCAATAATGCCGCAAACACATACTAATTACAGATTCACCCTTTCCAAGTGCTTGTCGGTTACCCTGAGATCGGAGATATGTGATTAGGCGGTGCCAAATCATCAACTTTGCTCTCTAGTCAAATACCCTATACTTTCCCCAGTATCGCACAAGCCCTTTGGTCCTCTTTCCCCCGCACTAGTCTCTGCGGTATGTTATCCCCATGTGCCCCTGTCCATGGTGCTAGTGGTTAAGCCATCAGGCCACCCCTCCTCTTATTCATCTCCCACTAATGTATAACAGGCGCATATAGCTCACAACTTACGCATCCCGCTGTGGGATATTCGGCAAATTTAGCCCTGCAGGGATCTGATACACCTCACACAATGCTCTTGATATTGAGTACAGTGATATTGATATTACTTCCAACTGCAATTGTTAATATTTTGATACCGTATAGTAATGGCCAAAACACATGTAATAGGCTCCAACATTCATATTGCAATTTTCTCCCCTGGGAACGCTTGGTTCCATGCAAAAACAACTGTCAACACAGAAATTGCCACCATAATCTGTGCTCCTGTAGATCACATTATTGAGTATTTATAGAGCGTAAAGGTACCAGTAATTGTCAACCCCATCGAAATTTGCTTGCCGATAGAGAAGACTCGAAAGAAACATCTCTGCACAAATTTTAAATATCTACCATGACTAATAGCATGTGGACATCCCTGGCTACTATTCTAACTGCTAACTAGCTTCAACTTAGAATTCATAGCCCGTCATAAAATGTGAAGTTGTGAGCCACAGCGTTGTGGAGTAAGAATTTCATTGAAAATTATATATGTGGTATGCTCTGTCAGTGTGTCTTCAAATTTTAAGCTTTGGAGGAGTTCAGGAAGGTTACAAATCATGGACGTACTTAATGAGGCTCCTAATTTCAATATGTTTCCCAGAAAAGGTATAGAAGTCAGAGAACTAGGTATATACTATTGCTGACTAACTGTGGCATTTTCCGGCGGGTTATGGGATATCCAAAATACGGGCCATGAACAAAACGATAATATATGCTAGGAGAGGATTAATGTTGCATAGCATGAATATCAATATATCAAGGCCGCAGTCGTGCCTCTCCCAAAGGTTTTCGCCTAGTTGAGGTTTCCCCCTGTTGGCTGAGTCAGTGGAGGTATCCTGAAACTTAGCACCGAATGGGCTTGGATGAATCCACGCCAGGTTTCTGGGTGGCTCATCGTGGCCCCCATACTGGGACGAAATATGAGTACTGAATGTGTTTTAAAAAAAAATTTAAAAAAATGACCGCAGTCGTGGTGTGGCCGGCATGACTATCAAGAGGCTTCCATGCAAAAGGAGAGGTTTAAGGCTATGGTTACTCATTTCCATTTGGTGTACATTATCGTGATGGTCGTGATCATATCGGTCATGGTGGAGATATCGATACTGACAGGTACGGAGAAATGTGAGGCTGTAATGAGGCTTACTATTGGATACACAATGGGTCTGGATGCCCTCACTATAAGTGAATCGGATCTCCATTCTTCAAAATAGGGTGAGCACCGAATGACCAGATAAAATGCGTGGACAAAGTCTTTACCCACGACTGTCTATACCCTTTGAGGCATAAATATATTTCTCCCCTGGGTTTGTGGGATACGGCAATTCTGACACAACTGAATACATACTCAAGAGTGTAATCCGTATTTACGAGAAAAATTCAGATTGCAATTTCCTTCAGCGCCATTAGATATCGGCCAAACACCTCTCTAAACCCGACATCCAAAAACACTTGAACTCAACATCCAAAGACCCCTCCAACCAACTGCAATTGCAACCTTACACGTCATACCTCCTTGGTACGAGACTAAATAGTTCATTTCTCACAGGAGCGGTCGTGCCAACCAGACTATCATTTCTTAACCTCAATCGTTTACAATTTAGGATTAGTCTTCCCTGCCAAGGCACTTGCCAAGTAACTGTTGGAGATCACTGGACCGTGACATATTCACAGGTACATGCGCGCTAACCAAAATAGGACTCTTTTAGCCTATCTCGATTAAGCTGCCCAATTGGGTAGTTACATCCAAGTGTAGCTAGTCTAGTTAAGTTTGGCTCGCTGAATTTCCCCTGAGCATGCACCATATAGCGTTCTTGTGCCGGGGAAGACAAATTGAAAATCCAATTCGAAAACTCGCAAGAGAGATCTATAACGAACCAATACATGTTAATGTCGAAACATAAATCAAAAACATCGCGAGTAAAAACAACATGAGCAAAACATCAAAGCCTACAATACCACTGCCAACATTCCTATATACCCACACATTAATCCACCCGTGAGATCCAACCCCCGTCCCAAAACATAGCCATCTCCCTTCTAGATCTTCCCCACCGTCCCCTAATCCCCACTCCTAGCCCTATTCCTTGAGGATAAATTTCCTCTCCCGGTTCTCATACCTTCCGTATCTAGCACCACCATCAAGCAACCCCATTTGCCATAGATTGTCCCTACGTCAAGCCTATAATCACATTTATTGAAGCAATTCCATCCCTCTGCATTCTAGGACCTCACTCCCGGGTTCCCCGTTTCCATCGGGAGTGGTACCTATGGTACCGTCATGCCACCCCACTATTGACTGCGCCGACTGCAGTTGGTTGCCGCCAAGTGTGGTGGGGTTTCGCATACCGTAATATGACCTGCTAGGCCAGTATTCCTGTGCCAGCTGCAAGTTTTGATCAAACGTCAAATCAGCAGTTCCAACCTGAACTGCGGGGGTTTCTGAAGCATAACCAGGCTGCTGATCACCACAGGCTTGTTGGGTTAAAGGTTGGTTGTAGTCTGTTGTTAGGCCATCGGCATGACAATTAACAAAAGGGTTAATACTCATGTCATACTCAAGATTTAGTTGCTGTAAATTGTGGGCGATATCGGTAGTAGTAGTGGCGCTACAAGCTGTTGCACTTTCGGAGGTATAGGTAGGAAGGTAAGCTACCGGAAGGCTCAGTGCTTGAGGACTGATTATCTCCAGTGCGAGTGAATAGCTCTGTCTGCGATTGAAGTCTTCGTAACTCAAGGGGGTGTTATGATTATTGAATAATAGCCCTGCAAAGGATGAGGAAGTAGGCCACAGTTAATATCAGTTGCATGCAAAGGGTACGTAGGGTTCTCAGGACGGAAAATGAAATCACATGTACACAAACCAGAATATTCATCCGTACCGGCCACCTCACCGCTATAAGTCGACCTTGCTTCAGAGTAGCCCCCGTAACCCATATCCACTCTAGAATTGGCTTGTCCAAGTATAATGCTTGCCAATTCTTGTTCCCCCCTTTGTTGCGGCAAAGCAAAGTCACCACCATCCAAGCGCCCCTGTAATGCCAAGAAGCCACCGGTCATGTCGTTGTTCATAGGCAATTCGCCTGAGGATTCTGTATCATTTCGGGATGTGTGGGACATTTCAGGCGCACTCGGCACCTGCGGAGCCTGGTATTGCGTGGTTGTTAGGTGCATTTTCCCGCGGGGCCTGGTGTTACGTGTTTGTTGCCGAGGAGCTCGAGTCTCATTATATTTATACTTATTCCTTCTGGCTTTGGGTTGAACCGACTTCATATCTGGTAAGAACCATGCCATGATCAGTCCAGTGTTACTTGAAGACTATGGGCGCAGGATGATCCAATAGTAGGTCTAGGAAGTGCGGAAAACTTATTAACTAACCACAGTATAGCATGCATTGCTTACATATGAACGTGATATCTTTATACCCCTTTGCTTTTTCAATTTCCCCCAACAAGCTCTGCAGCCTGGGGTGAACTGGGTTAAATTCACACTTGATGCACCCTGTTTTATTCTCACCATGTCTGGTCAGGCTATATGGTTTACCAAAGCGCTTTCCACAGGTGAGGCACTGGTAGCCATTGATGTGCCTCTGAGCATCCTCCCTACAACACCGTTAATATTAGTGGCTGATATCGAAAGGATACTCTTATTTAATGACGAGGGGATGTGATAACTCACTTGAGCTTGGCGCAGGTCTCAAACCCATCTTTGCTGGGCATGAATGGACACTGTTCACCAAGAAACCCACACGGGTACCTATCTTTTGGCGCCCGCTCCTTCCCCTTTTTTCTTTGTGGCCCAACTACAACCCCGGTGTCCTTTACAGGGCTCCCCGGGTGTGGGTGGGTGACAACGTATTGGAGGTTGGCATCGGAAACTTGGGGAGTATCCTCATCGCCTTCCTGCGTATCGTTTGGAGAGCCCCCGGGGGATGGATGAGGAAAAACGTATTGAGGATTGACATCGGCAGCTTGGGGGTTATAGTCGTCGCCTTCCTGGGCACCCGTTGGGGGGCCACCCAAGGATAAATGAGAAAAAAAGTATTGAGAGTTGACACCGGCAGCTTGGAGGGTATTCCCGCCGTCTTCCTGGGTATCTTTTGGAGAGACTCCCGGGGATGAATGTGCCCATAATTGTGAGTTGGTATCATCAATTTGTTGGAGAATGTCCGGGTCGACTTCCCAACCTTCAGAATCCATCATACGTTGGAGAGGGCTGGGAAGACAAAATTGCAGAAAGAAACAGCAAGCTTTGCCGTGTGCACTATGTTGGCAGTGAATTGTAGTGTATTGGGAATTCTGATAACTACTGAAAGGGCAAGCCTACAGCCACAGAGATTCGGGGACCTTTATGTTACTTGTCCATACCACAGAACACCTTCTCTTGCCTCCCAGTTTTGCTCTGTGTGCGCGCACTACAATCCGGCCCAGCCCATGAGAATCCCCACTAACCCTCCCCAGACCTTCCGCGTATCTTGCAATACATTCACCGTGGCTTGTTGAGAGGATATTGCTTCACTCCTCGGGCGTACGCTTAAACACCATGTTGTATACTGTGGCCGCGGTGTGCATAGTTGGAAAGGATAGTGTCTCGCATGGCCCAGATCTGATGCAACCTAGAGTGCAACGAAGGGCGGAAAGGCGCAAGTGCGCGGCACCATAGGATCCTCAAATATTATAATCAATTTTGTGTGCCTAGTTGTTGTGAATTGTTTCCATCGTGGAGTAAGGGGCTATGGGAGGCTTGTACGTAAGCGTGGTGTTCCAGGAGGCGGAGGCCGGCTTTCGCGTGCAAAATCCTTCCACTGGTAGGGCTATACCTACTAGTGGGCTACTCCGTAATTAGATCAGATGAGTATACGTGACAGTATCAAGGGGAGCGTGGAATACTACCGTCAATACAGTTGAACAAAAAGGTCACTTGTGACCCGCCTGTGTATCGAAACCGAAAATATGACGATTGTGACTCAGGTTTGCTCCAGGAGGGAAAGGCAGCGCTCTAAGCAAAGTTGCCTGCTTTTTTAGCGTTGTTCAGGTTGGTGACTTTGTTACTCATGGGACTAGAATGTGAGAGTTCTCGATCCTCCTTATAGTAGCAACAGAATCATATATATAAAGATTAATCTACCACACGTTGGTCGGTTCCCATTCACCATGGAATATTCGATTCGAAACCCTGTAGTTGAGAAGATGTAAGGAGAGCACTAAATTGAAAAAAATTAGGTACACTATAGTAATTAGTTAATATTCTGGCAGAACTAAGGAGGGAATTTCGTATACCTGCACCAGTTGCCGCATGGCCCCGTGTTCTATCTTGAACCCCGATGGCGTTCCGTCCACTGAACTTTATATATAAGTACGCCGTAGCTCAAGGTTAACGAAAAAGAAATTAGAATAGGGCCTTATCTCGTACCCTTTCCAATGTGTATGCAGAGTTTAGCCCCGCCATAGATAACGTTGTTTTGCATGCATTTCTCATCCCTGCGCCTGATCGATGGACTACATGCATCGAGTGCGAAGAGAGCCTCCCTAGGGTGTAGGCAAGGCAAGATAGACGGTGCCTTACACACTGCTATAGTGGGCAAAGAGGCTAACCCAGTGGTAGGATTAGGCAAGCACGGGAGTGGAGGCCGAGGAGCTAAGAACCTCTCGCCAGTGGAGTAGCGACACAGTTCGAGACAAAGCGCGCGAGACGTTAGTAAAGCCGACTATCGATTATTCCGTGCTGCCTGTGCTGAGGCTGGGTTTGTACAGTATGGGCCACAATACCGGTAGGCATAAGTTCATGATCATGAAGGTGAGATTTTGGTTTTCAGTGACCACAGGTGAGGAGTAGCATGCCCAGCCATCATATAGGCACTGCATGTCTTACGATAAACATTCCCGGCCAGCGCTGGATGGCAGCCACTTTCTTTTAGTATGTCCACACGAGAAACTAGGTAACTAAGAAACTAGGCTAGAAGTACCCCCCAAACAAGAGGTATTGATTCTGTGCGCGTGCATTGATGGATCTTCAGCCTGCAGAAAGGCCATCGATATGATCAGCTACAGTAGCATCCCTATGGCGCAAGCAAGATAAAGGGCTATTTATGGCATTGCTGAGCTTGCAGCTAGGCATTAGCTAGGCATCGTATTATCAGGTAGTACATCCAATCAGGTGGTGATATGTCATGAAAGTTGCCTTTTCATATGATATATATCGATACTTACTACTAAAGTGGTTATTTGCAAGCTTCATTAAGCTCGCCCCGACCATCCGCAGGCCCATTATGTACACCGGTATCTAGAATTATAACTGCTCGAAGTAAATTCGAAAACTGTTAACAGTCTCTTTGTTGCTACGCCAAATTTCCACTCCGTGCTTGCCTACCTACCTCAGGCACCTCTAAGTACCTTCATGGAACAAGAAATAATGTACACTTCAGTGACTCGCGATCCGCTATGTTTTTGGTGGGGGAGGTCTCGTGCAAGTAAAGTGGGGTGGTTTGCCTCGTGGGTGACCCTTGTTGAAATGCATGGTGACCTGGTGCATTATGTCTTTGCTGCCGCTCATCCTTTTGTCTGTCGCTCCATACCTATGCTATACCGTGTGAGCCGCTGTTGCTGAACGTTACCGGTTACCACGACGTCCACGATAGGCATAGTGACGCTCGCGGGTGGCACAGCACACTACATACATATACATATGCACGAACCCTCGCTGTCAAAGCCCGCTTACACTTTGAGACAGTATATGTACTGCACATTACGTACATGTATGCCGAAACCATATTATATAAGTACATGTAACTAGGCTGAGTGGGACAACAGCATGGCAACACTGGGACCCAATTTAGATCTCCTATTACCATACCGAGATATATGGTACATATTTATGTACATATGTAATGGAGGTGTGCAAGAATGGCAAAGATCGCCATCAACGACTGCAGTTATTGCTTGAGTATGATTATCCCTTGGACAGTTGAGACATGGATAAATACCTTATCGGGTTGTGTGTGCAGAATAATTTATTTTTATCAGCCTTGTCTTTGATGATCATGAACAACTACACAATATCCAAAAGTTGGGCTGAATGCAGGTGCGTGGTAAAACACCATGCAAACCGAGGATGAATTATCACAATCCTGCGCGCCCTGTCATGTGGACACTTTACTTGGCCGGAAATTCTTCCAGTCTCCCAAAAGCTTCCTGGCTTTAGGACACCGGCAAGTTTAGATCACCGGAATGGCTAGTTTGTTGTAGATTATAAACTTACATTTCACCCCTGAGCCCGTGAGTAGCTACTTACATACCTACCGTACCGGACCCATTTGAAAATCTCCTGCGAAACGGTTTCTGAAGATTCAAATAGATTCTTGGTATGTGAACCAAGGTACATACATATTCAGGCTTGGAGTTAAAACATAAATTCTGTATGTTATGTAAATTGAGAATTGAGAACCCACAATGAATTACCTGCCTAGTAAATATATACCGACTATTGCACTAGAAACCAGGCTCCCAAAAGCAGACATTCACAACCACTTCCAGTAAACACAATGCAATGTGCCCACGCCGTATTTTATCAAAAGAATACATGACAGGGGCTAAAAGCGCCATGCATATGAAGCCTTGCAGGATTCGGCCTGGGCGAGGATACAATGTTGCTCCTGTATGCACATTATTACGCAACCTTTGCATGAAAACTTATGGCGTGTTCACGCCCAAAGGACCACAATTGCAAGTTCCGTTATAGCTGTATAGTTCTAGGACAGTAGACTAGGCCTCACCTAAGACTGCTTTTGTACCAAAACAGCCACTTGATGAGGAATTATTTAAGGTATCAAAATGCTATACAAAACTCTCTATCGCTATGATACCAGAGGTTAAGTACAGCATAATACGAACAAAGCAATGTGTTTTTTTGATGTGAGGTCACATAGCAAGCAGTCCAACGTCAACTAGTTAGTACTTGTCACGAACTGATTTCTGAATATGCTATAGAAATCCACTTCATCCAAATTTTCCAGCTGCACAAAGTAATTTATAGCTGTTTTGAATCCTGGTCCAGGTTTTGAGGTCTAAGAAAGACGCCAAGAAAGACGCCAAGAAACTATTCTTATATTAAGAATCGGGTAAAGCTCCATAATTACATCATCCTCTGAGATTATGGAAGAAAGTGACATAATATTGATGAAGGCTGCAAGCAGCCGGAGACAGTGGAAGCCACCAGCTGGGTACTAGTATTAATATTGCAGTAGGAACTTGATTTTAATTGAATTTATGGTGAAGATAAAATATTCAAGGGTCCATCAATTGCTCATTACTTTAAACTATGGTGGCAATGTGTTCATAGAATCTAAACAATAGATTGAAAGTTTTTTTAGTAAATCCTCGCCCATATTTAGAACAGGAGAGAGTCTGCGAGTATGCTCTGAAGCCGAAGGAAAGAAATGTTTGCGAAAATAATTTAGAGCTGCACGTGAGTTGAGAATGTAAACAAATCCCCCCGTTGCAAGCGTGATAAGCGTCGTCAAAACAAGCTTCAGAGACAAGCTAACCTAAGCACTACGCAACACCCGTTTGTTTCTCCACCACACACATCCACCTCGAACAAAACATCCTACAATAGAGGTTAAATTCAAAGCCCGACGCACACTTCCCCTTGTTCTACATGCCTCCTCGCCTCTCACACACGCCCTACTCTAAGCTCCCGAAGCCGAAAACCTCTCTCAATCGTAGCCCACAACGGCCGCAAGCTGGCGCACGCCGGCAAACAAACAACTACATCACACCGCTTCCGAAACCTTTGGGTCGGTATATCATTCCTGCTTCACCCAAGGATCCATTGAAGCGAGGCCGATCCCAGGGCGAGTCCAACCGACCAGGGCTGACGCCTGCAAAACATCGCCACCAGCCTCATAATCTCCGTGGTGTGCCTCTGCCACCGGCTGCAGGCTCCACATCTCAATCGGCTTCCACCTTCGAACTACCACAGATAGCAGAACTTCGTGAGCAGTACAATCAAACACCTAGTCCCGAACGATTACCGCCCTGCCCGGCCGTGGTTCGGTTCGCTGCTATTGCTGAGTTTGCGAGCCCATTAGAAAGTAAACAACAACATCAACGCCAACAACAACATCTCAGATCTCGCATACCAGTACAAGGAACAGCAACAGACTCTCTGTCTCCACGCAAGTTGTTTGGAAGCCGCGACGCCGCAAAATCTCAACCATTGATTCAGAGCGATAAGAGGAGGCGAGAAGTGACAACTTCAAGGAATATGGGCTGCGGTAAAGAAGAGGCTAGCAGTAGCCCCGTGATGGCATCCGAGGAGGCACTTACGCCAATGTATTTCACCATGCAATATAAAAATAACCGGTCTCAGGTCTTCGCAAGGTTTGAGAGACCTGAACCAGCTGTCGTAGAAACAGGATATACACAGGTTGATGAGCCGGGGGTATTGGAGAGGAACAAGCCAATACAGGGCGAAGACTGGATCGATCCGGTAGCTCAAGGGGGTACTTCTGAGGGTTCCCCACGGGATGAAGAGTACATATATCCACACTGTGTTGAATCAAAATATAACCGTCAAGCGGCTAGAGAGCCAACTGTAGCACTCCCTGGAAAGCAAGCGAGTAAATCTCTGGGGTATCTAGGGAACTTAAGCACCAGGAATGTCTCGTGGGGTAATAATATTTCAAAAGTTGCAAACAATAAAGCAGAAGGGGCTACCCAGGCGGCTGAGAAGCTGGAGGAGAAGCGGAATTTCATGAAGAGGACAGGAACGGTCTTGGACAGAGTGAGAAAATTTGAAGCACTTGGTTCTGGGATACCCAATGACCTCCAGCAGCCAACACCCACCCACCCCGTACTGGCCACTTCTGGTGTTGGCCTACCAGATGGTAAGCCGTCTGGCTCTGAGCTGAAGAAATGGTACACGAATTCCAAGTCGAACTTGCGGCAATATTTCCAAGAGAAGGGTAAAGAAACTTCCACTGAAGACATTGCACCTCCCAATCAGCGTCGACAGAGCTGTGCTGGCGGAACTGTTCGCCGTAGGGTCTCGGAGGCAACGGAGAATATCAAGTTGCAGGCCAGTAAAAGTTACCAGAGATCGAACCCGGAGGAGACTTATAAATATCAGAATCCTGACGGAGGGCGCTTCCCACCTTGGCCAAAAAATAATGGCGTCGAAGTGGCTAAGAAGGGTCCTGTTAAGGCGAGTGGCAGCAGTATGATTGATGCCAGGCGCAGGAAAACCGACACGTCATTCCTGCCGCTCCCAAGTGAGGCAAGGCCAGGCCAGCAATCCGTTGTGGGATCACTTCGGAGCGATGTAAGGCATTTTAACTATCAAGTCAAGTTAGAATATTAGTTAATAATTCTCGTTCTAGGCGCCTAAACGTATCGGGAGTCATGTTGATGGAATCACCCCGAACTTAGAGGTATCGGAGTGGCGTTGCTCAATGGCATATTGGGCTGGTCGGTTTTCCACGGTGAGGGATGCCATGCGACAAGAAATCCTAGCCATGGAGTATCCGGCAGAATCGAGCCTGGTTTACGTCGATGACTGGCACCAAGAATTTGTAGAAGTTGTATTCCAACGCTTATTCGATAGTATCAAGGAAGACTTTTCTACTCCGAACGGAGTGGGTTATAGTGAGAAACAAATGGCCTATCTTCGGGAATATCAGAAAAACACGATGAAGGTCGTGGCGATCAGAGCTCGAAGGAGGTTCTTCTCTCGACGCCAGGGTGACGATGATGACGACTAGGTCAACGACAGCCAGGGGAGCTTCAACCAGAGGGCTCTTACTAACTATCTCAATATGTAGGAGAGTTCCAACTAGACTAAGGCGAGCAATGTAGGTTAGAGTGGACGGCAATAGGGAAGAGAGTGAGTTCCAGTAGATCTAAGACTCCCTTTCCGTACTAACACTTGGATAGGTTCTCACAACGGAGTTTAGTTCTGTAGATAATGGAGCGAGGTGAGAAAACGTGGATTGAAAGAAAAAAGAAAAAAAAGAAGAGCTTGTGAATATTTAGCTTAAATCTGGCACTGTGAGGACAGTTGCTTCATGATGAAGGTTGAACATGTATTTAGATGTGTTGCTATATATAGGCTTGCGTAGAAAATCTTGAATCTTTCCCTTAAGCTCATTCCCTTCGCTCATGTCTTCTGTACTAACTGGATTTCTGGCACGTGTATGAACTCCGGAGACTAAACAAACACCAGAGATCCGAGGCGTGACTTCTCAGTGCTCGGAATCCAGGTCGTTCATGCTTCCGATGTACAAGCTGACAGCCTTTCCTGTCTCTTTCGAATTCAGCCTGCTAGAATTAGCAAATACCCCCCGGGGAGAATACTTCCAGGCGCAGGAGGAAAGCTCACATACTTATCTCCGAGGTGTGTTTACATCGACACATTCGCCGTGATTGAACTGGTGGTGTCTTCTGCAGATTTTCCCAGCAGTCACATCACAGCAAATAATTGCATCGGGGCCGAAACAGCAAGTGTCGGTTGATTGGCAACAAGCCTCGTGTCCCCTGGTGGGATCAAAACACAGCTTCTGTTCCGTCGAGCACATTGAAGTGGGAGTCGGAGTGGGTAGCGTCTTTAACTCCTCTTTATACCCATGGATTTTCGGACGATTCAAGATCCGTGGCACCGGTGCCGACTATTGTAACGCACGAGGAGCCGCTACCAACCAGAATGTACGTACTGACATGAGTCGACCTATCTGGCCTGTGGCTACATGGCACAAGCCCAGACCTTGGACGCCGCAAAACATTTCTACATCCGGATAAGCTGAAACTACGGTGCCGAGCTTACGGATTGAGATATCCAACCTTGTGGTTGGAATTTATGCCTGATGTGCGTCATCTGTAACAGGGAATATAAGCTTAAATGTTACAACCCTTGCAAGAAAGGGAATACATCTCTCATGGGGTCCACAGGACCAAGGTCCAGAGCACACTTTTCCCACCTTTATTTATAGGAATTGAGACGAGTGGGGAATCCGACAAATATGATCATTACACGAAAGACACTATCTATACTGCACGCAGCGGACCCCGGGAAGTGCCAGGGAGCAGGAAATCCGTGTTGATAACGGAAATACGGATATATGATTCCGCTAGTGTATAGCAGACCATCGGTGTCTAGGCAACCCTAGCACCCAGTGACGTTTTGTCCTTGCGGTTATACTCTCCAACAGAATGGACGTCACGTTTCTGATTGCGTCATGCCAAGCTTCATCCAGGGATTTTTTTCCATGACTGGCGTATGGGACTTTATTGGTTTCTGGGCAGTGATCATAAATGGGTGGTAGACTACCATGGTGCTGGAACTGTGAGCAGAAAGTTTATGCTCTATAATGCACGGATTCTTTCATGACACTTGTGACCACTTATCCCGTGCATAGGCATAGTGGCAATTTGTCGAGCTTCTGGTGGTATGACAATCTCTTGCTCATGAGAATCATCTCTTGGCGCCATCTACTCGTAAATATATACTGTTACATAGCAAGTTTCTGACGAGGCGGGTGTGTGGGCAGTTGGGTTTGAACTCCCCGGCGGATGAAAAGATAATAGGTGATCTCGACTTCGGGTTTCTTGAGGATTGGATAATTGAGGGCTTTTCATTCTGCGTAGATCTAGAGGCGTTGTAATTTTGCTAGGGATGTTGGAATTCTGTTATGTATATTTATATCAATATCTATATGGTGTCAGTTGGTTTGAATGTACTTGGCTAGGTTGTGTCGTCGCAATTGGCACGAGGACATAATTCTAGTGAAGAAAATTGTAATCCACGGTACAAGAAACTTGAGTTAAATAGTTTCGCTTATCTACATCGCTCGCTTATCTAGATTTACAACCAAATCTAATTAATCATCTATCTAATAAGTAAGTATATGTTTAATCTTCTTGCAGTACGCGGAGTGAATCCGAGTGGAGGAAATAGCGAGGTGTATAGTACTTAGTGGCAAGATTTTTTATTGGTTGGAAATTAAAGGTGAAGTACCCTTTTT
>Ga0307511_10004100_pt1:0-10000 | contig 14893 bp, 11 predicted proteins | sample 13_EM_MG_FD_200266 | JGI IMG/M metagenome (GOLD analysis project Ga0307511, IMG submission 200266) | Populus trichocarpa ectomycorrhiza microbial communities from riparian zone in the Pacific Northwest, United States - 13_EM | ecosystem: Host-associated > Plants > Roots > Unclassified... | reverse complement strand
CAGCTCGTCAACGACGAGCACTTCCTGGGTACCCCGCTGGAGCTCCGCCAGCTGGGCCTCGAAATCAGTCATGCGCGTGAAACCTCGATTCAGCATACAAAGGGGCGGCGCGCGAGCCGTGCATTATTCGGCCCGTCCTGGGCCTCACCTCCGCTGCCGCGGAGGCCGACACGCCCCTGAAAGGGCGCGTCGTTATGAATCGCTCCGAAGCGATTCATTGACCGGACGTTTGCCGCTCGGGTAGGTTTTCACCCCCCGCCTGGCAAGTGTAGTCCATGACCCTCAGCTTCAATCCGGCGATTCGCAAATGGGTCGGTCTGGGACTCGCGGCCTGCAGTCTGGCCGCCTGCCATCAAACGCAGCAGGGCACAGCCGCTGCCGGCCACAGCCTGGCCGCCGGCGGGCAGCTCACGCAACGGCAGGCCGCCGAACAGATCTCGCCCGCCGGTGGTTCGGCCACTGCGGCTGGCGCAAGAGCTGTCGCTGCGGCAAACACCGCCGGCGCAACGGCAGCGGCAACAACCGCCGGGGCAGCAGCCGCGGCGAGCCCAACAACCGCCACGATCGACATCGTCGTAGGCCGCAACGACACCCTCGATCGGATCTTCAGGAAGCTGCAGTTGAATCTGACGGACCTCGCCAACCTGCGCAGCATGCCCGGCATCAAGCCGCACATGGACAACCTGCGGTTGGGCGAGTCATTGCACATCGTGTACCGGGACGACGAGCTCGATGGCTTCGAGCGCAGGTTGAATGAAAACGAGACGTTGAAAGTGGTGCGCGGACCCGAGGGTCTGCGCGCCGAAGTCCTGCAAAATCCGCTCGAGGGCCGCACGCGGACCGTGCGCGGTGTCATCGATCGCTCCTTGTTTGAAGCGGTGACGGCGGCCGGCGGACACGACCAGACGGCAGTCAACCTTGCGGACATCTTCCAATGGGACATCGACTTCATCCTGGATGTCCAGCCAGGCGACTCCTTCGTCGTCACCTATCGCGAGCTGTATCAGAACGGCGCGTATGTGAAGGATGGTCCCGTGTTGGCCGCCTCCTTCGTAACCCAGGGGCGTGCTTATTTCGCCGTGCGCTACGTTGATTCGGAAGGTGCTGCGCGCTACTTCACACCGGACGGCCGCAGCCTGCACAAGGCGTTTCTGCGCGCGCCGGTCGAGTTCACCCGCATCAGCTCCAGGTTCAACAGCGCCCGCTATCACCCCATTCTGAACCTGATCCGCGCGCACAAGGGCATCGACTACGCCGCACCCATGGGCACTCCGGTGCGCGCGGCGGGCGATGGCCGCATCGGCTACGCGGGACCGAAGGGAGGCTACGGAAATGTCGTGGAAATCGAGCATTCCAGGAGCATCACCACGGTCTACGGCCACCTGTCCCGGTTCGCCAAAAGTACCCGCGCAGGTGCGCATGTAACCCAGGGACAGGTCATCGCCTACGTCGGCATGACGGGGCTCGCAACCGGCCCACACCTGCACTACGAATACCGGGTCAACGGTGTCTTTAAGAATCCTCAGACGGTACCATTGCCGGACGCCTCCCCGATCGAAATCCGTTTTCGCGAGGATTTCCTCGCAAAATCGGCACCCCTGTTGGCAACGCTGCAGCCTCCCATCGGCCCGGCACTGGTATCGCGTTAATGGACTCACCTGACCTCAAAGCATCCCAACACTACATCAACCGCGAACTGTCGTTCCTCGAATTCAACCAACGGGTGCTCGCGCAGGCGTTCGATGATTCGGTGCCGTTGCTCGAGCGGCTGCGTTTCCTGTGCATCTCCTCCAGCAATCTCGATGAATTCTTCGAGATCCGGGTGGCCGGCCTCAAACAGCTGCTGGAGCTGGGCACCGGGCAGTTTGCAACCGACACGCTGTCGTTGCAGGAACAGCTGGCCGCCATTCACCAGCGGGCCATGCGCCTGTGCAGCGAGCAGTACCGCTGCCTGAATGAAGTGCTGATGCCCGCCCTGCAGGCCCAGGGCATTTCACTGCAGGGGCGCGCCGCCTGGAGTCCCGCTGCCGAGAAGTGGCTCGAGCGGTATTTCGAGAACGAGATCGAGCCGGTACTGAGCCCGCTGGGGCTCGATCCGGCGCGGCCATTTCCGCGAATTCAGAACAAGAGCCTCAACTTCATCGTGCGCCTGAGAGGCAAGGACGCGTTCGGGCGCGACAGCGAGCACGCAATCGTGCAGGCGCCGCGCTCGCTGCCCCGCGTCGTGCCCGTGCCCAATGAAGGCTCCGAACGGACGTTGATGTTGTTGTCGGTCATCGTTCACACGTTCGTGCGGAAGCTGTTTGCAGGCATCGAGGTTCTGGGCTGCTACCAGTTCCGCGTCACGCGCAACAGCGATCTGTTCGTGGACGAAGAGGAAATCGACGATCTGCGCCGGGCACTGGAGGGCGAGCTGGCGCACCGCCGCTATGGCGCGGCAGTCCGCCTGGAGACCTCCAGCGACTGCCCGGAGGACATGGTGCAATTCCTGTTGCATCAGTTCGCCTTGGCCGACGTTGACATGTACCGCATCCCCGGACCCGTCAACCTCAATCGTCTCTCGGCCATTTACGACCTCGTCCAGCGGCCGGATCTCAAGTACCCCATCTTCACCCCCGGGCTGCCCAAGCGCCTGGCCGCCAACAGCGACATGTTCGCCGTGATCCGTCAGAACGATGTACTGCTACATCACCCCTACCAGAGCTTCGCGCCGGTGATGGACTTCGTGCGCCTGGCGGCGGCCGATCCCCAGGTGTTGGCGATCAAGCAGACCCTGTATCGCGCCGGGAACGAGTCCCCCGTCGTCGATGCGCTGGTTGCGGCAGCCAACGCCGGCAAAGACGTAACCGTGATCGTGGAACTGCGTGCACGCTTTGACGAAGAGGCCAACATCGAGCTTTCCAACCGCCTGCAGGAAGCCGGCGCGCACGTCATGTACGGCGTCGTCGGTTACAAGACCCACGCCAAAGTGACACTCGTCGTGCGGCGCGAGCCTGGCGGAATCCGCCGTTACTGTCATCTCGGCACCGGCAACTATCATCCGAAGACGGCGCGGGCCTACACGGACTACGGCATTCTCACCTGCAACGATGAGATCGGTCAGGACGTACATGAGTTGTTTCTGCAACTCACGAGCCTCACCCAGACTCCGAAGTTGCACCGGCTGATCCAGTCGCCCTTTGGCATGCATGATGCGGTGATCTCGAAGCTGGCCCGCGAGGCCGAGCACGCGCGCGAGGGGCGCCCGGCGCGCGTAATCGCCAAGATGAATGCGCTGGTCGAGCCGCAGGCCATCGAGGCTCTCTACCGCGCCTCGTGCGCCGGTGTAAAAGTCGATCTGATCATCAGAGGCGTGTGCGCGCTGCGTCCCGGAGTTTCGGGCGTGTCGGAAAACATCAGGGTGCGCTCGCTCGTCGGGCGCTTTCTCGAGCACTCGCGCGTGTTTTATTTCGAGAACGGTGGCGCACCGGAGATGTTCTGCGCGAGCGCCGACTGGATGGAGCGCAACTTCTTCCGGCGCGTGGAGATCGCGTTTCCAATTCAACGTGACACCCACCGTGAGCGGATTCTGCGGGACCTGGACCTATGCCTGCGAGACAACACCCAGGCGTGGGCACTGCAATCGGACGGCAGTTACAGGCGTGTCGAACGGCAGCGGGACGAACGGCTGGTCACCGCTCAGAGCGAGCTGCTCGCGATCTATGCCGCCGGCTCCAGCCCCACATTCACGATTTGAGGCCGCACGCACCCGGCGCACGCGCAGGGAGCCTCAGCGGCCGCGACTGAAAACCCGCAACCGGAACCCGCTGTCGCGCAGATACTCGGTTTCCTGCTGCAGATCCGCCGACGTGAGCGGGTGATCTTTCAGCCAGCGGCCCGGAAATTGGACTTCCAGCGACTTCGGCGTGGCGCTCAGCTCGAGTTGCGGCAACGCCGCCGGACTGTGCCCCCGATGTAGCAACACGGCCAGGCGCAGCAACACGATCAGGTACACCGCCTTGCTGTCCCAGGGTGGCACCAGCTCCTCGACCCCCTCGAGATCCAACTTGCGGCGGTGGCCACCCACGAGACGCGCGAGCAGGCGTTGCTCTTCGCGGGGGAATCCGGGCATGTCTGCATTTTCCAGCAGATAGGCGCCGTGACGGTGATAGCCACTATGGGATACGTCGAGGCCGATCTCGTGCAGGCGCGCGGCCCACTGCAAACCGAGATCCGCGAGGGGCGCTTCCAGCCGCCAGGTCTCGCGCGTCTGGTTCAAGAAATCCAACACCGTCGCCTCGACACGCTCTGCTTGCGCAAGATCGACGTGGTAGCGCTTCTGCATGGCCCGCACGGTGCGATCGCGGGCATCCTCGTTCTTGAAACGCCCGAGCATGTCGTACAACAGGCCCTCGCGCATGGCACCGTCGGCGATCCGCATTTCCTGCACGCCCAGTACGTCAAAGATCTCCGTGAGAATCACCGTGCCGCCGGGAAACACCGGGCGCCGATCTTCTGTGATTGAAGCGAGCCGCAACTCCCTGATGTGCCCGGCGTCGACCAGGTATTTGACGGCGCGCTCCAACCCGGCGGCGGTGATGGTGAGGCTCTGCGGCTCGAGCTCGCGAATGGCCTCGCCGATGGCGCGTACGGTTCCGGAGCTTCCTGCACAGTGCTCCCATCCGCGCCTGCGAAACGCAGCCTGCACGGGCTCGAGCTCCAGGCGCGCTGCCATCCGTGCACGTTCGATGCGCTTGGCCGAGATCTTGCCATCACGGAAAAATCGTTCGCTGAGCGACACGCAGCCCATCTGCAGGCTTTCCAGCTCGAGGGGGGTCAGGCCGTCCCCGATGACGAGTTCGGTACTGCCGCCGCCTATATCAGCCACGAGCCGCCGGCCAGGCTCGCTCGGCATCGTATGAGCAACGCCGGCGTAGATGAGGCGCGCTTCCTCCATGCCGGAGATGATTTCAATCGGATGCCCAAGAGCCTCGCGGGCACGCTCGAGAAAGGCCTGCTTGCGGTGAGCCACTCGCAATGCGTTCGTGCCCACCACACGCACGCTGTCCGCGTGCATGTCGCGCAGGCGCTGACCGAAACGTTGCAGACAAGCGAGCGCGCGTGCAGCGACCTCCTTGTCGATACGCCCGTTCTCTTCGACGCCCGCCGCCAGGCGAACCATCTCGCGCAAGCGATCGACGATGACGAGTTGGCCGTGCGAGTAACGCGCCACGACCATGTGAAAGCTGTTCGACCCGAGATCGACAGCCGCGAGAACATCAGGAACGGAGCGGGAAGAGGAACTGGTGGCGTGTGATTGCTGGGCCGAGCGGGCCGAGACAGCTGAGCTCACTCGACGCCGCCGCTAGGCCGTGAACGAGGATCCGCACCCACAGGTCGTGGTGGCATTCGGATTGCGGATCACGAACTGCGCACCTTCGAGTCCCTCGCGATAGTCGATTTCGGCGCCGGTGAGATACTGCACGCTCATGGGGTCGACCAGGAGCTTCACTCCCAGGTTTTCCACGCAGGTATCGCCTTCCTGCACCTGCTCATCGAATTCAAATCCGTACTGCAGCCCGGAGCAGCCGCCACCCTGCACGAACACGCGCAGCATCAGGTTCGGGTTTCCCTCTCCTTGAATGAGATCGCCCACCTTGCGCGCGGCCGCGTCCGTAAATTGGAGCGCCGGGGTTTCAAGGACGGCTTCGGTAGTGCTCATCAGCTTAAACCTCTGGTCAATGAGTCCGAGTCTATCATGTCGATCCCTCGGCACCCGCCGGTACGGCCTCAACGCCCTTGTCCGGAACGCGGGTCAGCTTACCCATGATCTGCGCGCCCAGCGTCATTTCAATGACACCGTAGTAAACGTTCCCCTGGACAGTGGCTGTGGCCCCCAGAACGATGCGCTCGCGAGCCAGGATGTCCCCCCGCACGGCACCATTTAACATAACGTTGTCGGCTTCCACATTGCCCTCGATGGACCCTGTCTCGCTTATGGACAAGCTGGAGCCTGCGCTGGGATCGGCGCGAACGTTACCGGCGATGCTGCCATCGAGGTGCAGCCCGCCCGCGAATTCCAGGTCTCCGTGAACCCGTGAGGCCTTCCCGATGAGGGTATCGATGCGCGCTTGCTTGGTGTCACGGTTGAACATGGTGTCTCACCTTAGGACGCATCGACGCTCCAGGGGAATGATTGACTCGCGGGTGCGACATCCTTCTTGCTCGAGCGCACTTCGACAGCCACCTTCTCCGGCTGGAACCCCACTGGCAGCGCGACGTCCTGATCGAGATTCTCGAAATAACGGAAATTGAAGGGTAGCTCCTTCTGCTTGCCTGGGGTGAGTGTGGACAGATCGAGAGTGGCCGCTTTGCCGTCGGACATCGCCCCATCAATGCTCAAGGCAACGCTACCAATGGCGACACTATCGGGCCGAACCGTCCGCACCAGCGCGATGTGCACCATGTACCGCTGCGCTCGGGTCCCGGGCGTAATGTGTACTTGCTGAACCTTCACGCCGACAGCAGCCGCGCCCTGGGCAACGATCCCGCGATAGAAAGCAAGCTCCTGGGTCTGGCGGGCCACCTGTGCCTGCAGATCTCCGATAGTTCGCGTGACCTCCGCCTGCTCGCGCGCGCGTCCTATGCGGATGGTGTCGAGTTCCGCGAGCTGCGTACGCAGCTCCCGATTGGACTTGCCGAGCCGCTCGATTTCAACCTCGAGCTCGGTACGCTGCTGTGCAACTGAGAGCCGGTCGTAACCGGCGTTGAATCGTCCCAGCTCATAGACGATATACAACGCGAATGCCACCAGCACAGTCACCACGCTGACGATAACGAGGCGGCGCGCAGGTGAATGAGTGCGAATGACGAGGCTGGATCTTCCGTCGGAGCTGCGCATGGTGAGCGAACTGGACCCCGCCGCGCCGTCAGTCGATAGACGCGGGCGCCGAACGAGCCGGATTCAGCTCGTCCGCCGCCATTTCGGTCCACCACTGCGGCTGCGGCGGCGGCCCATCGGGAAAAGCTAGCGGCGCCAGCTCAGTCAGCGCCTGCATGTACACCGCTCGCTTGAAATAGATGACCTCACGCACCGGCTCCCAGAAATTGACCCAACGATACTGATCGAACTCAGGCTCGGGCGTGCGTCCAAAATCGAACTGCGCGGTGTCCCGCTTCAGACGCAACAGGAACCATCGCTGCTTCTGTCCGATACACATCGGATGCTTGTTCCGACGCACATACTTTGCCGGCAGGCGATATCGTAGCCAGCGCGCGGTCTGCCCGATCAAAGCGACGTCAGATGGCGACAGTCCGATCTCCTCATGCAGCTCCCTGAATGCGGCCTGCTCGAGTCGCTCGCCTGCCAGCACTCCGCCCTGGGGAAACTGCCAGCCCCGACCCCCAACCTGCCGGCCGAGAAATGCGGCTCCTCCGTCGCGGATCAATACGATGCCGACGTTGGCGCGAAAACCGTCCGAGTCTATGACGTCGCTCATGAGTTGCGTTGTGTCGTGAGGCATCCGAGTCTGCCACAAGGTGTACGTATGCGGGATGATACGGGTCGTGAAACACGCAGCACTCGACACTGCCCGCTTGAAGGGCTTCACTCTATTGCTCGCCCTGGCTGCCGCCGTTTGTCTGGCTTCGCTGCTCAACGGGGGCTCTGGAATCAGTGCCCGTCAGGCGATTGCCGCGCTGCTGGGCGCGGGGGACGAGGCTTCCCACAGCGTGATGGTGCAAGTGCGGCTGCCCCGGCTACTGGCCGCATTCGGTGTGGGCGGACTGCTGGCCCTGTCGGGAGTCTTGCTCCAGGCACTGTTCCGCAATCCGCTCGCCGATCCCTATGTACTCGGAGTTTCCGGCGGAGCCGCAGTCGGTGCGATCCTGGCGATGATTGCGGGCGCGGCGGCCCTCGGTGTGCAGTCCGCGGCGATCCTCGGGGCGCTGGGCTCCGTTGCACTCGTCTACCTGCTTGCTCGCGGTGGCGGAACTTCGCGCCTGCTGCTGACGGGGGTGGTGATTGCCAGCGCCTGCGGTGCCCTTGTCAGCGTATTGCTCGCGCTGGCGGATTCCGGGCGACTGCGCGGCATGGTGTTCTGGCTTGCCGGCGATCTGGGTTGGGCCTTGAGCCCCTGGAGCAGCGTGCTCGCAGCGGGGCTTGCAGCAGCACTCGCGCTCCTCATTGCACGCCCTCTCAATGTGCTCTCGGCAGGCGAGTTGCGCGCGCGCAGTGTCGGTTTGCAGATCGAGGTATGGCGCACGGCGCTGTTTATTGCCTGCGCCACGCTGACAGCGCTTGCGGTCATCAGCGCCGGGACTGTTGGGTTCGTCGGCCTGATCACCCCGCATGCCATCCGCCTGTCCTTCCGCACCAGCGACCATCGGATCGTGGCTCCCGCTTCGGTCATGCTCGGCGGGACGGTGCTGGCCGCCGCTGACCTGGTCGCCAGAACGATCGCGAGCCCGCGTCAGTTGCCGGTGGGAGCCATCATGGCGCTGGTTGGAGCGCCCCTGTTCATTGCCTTGTTGCGCGGCCGGGGAACCGCGGCACGAGTTATCTGAAGGAAGCGTCGGCGCATAGTCCGCTGAAATCGCCCGCCTCGGCTATCCTACCGGGCAAAAACCACGCTTTTTGCCCGGCGCCAAACGAAGCGTCGGCGCATAGTCCGCTGAAATCGCCGCAGGCGATTTCAGCCAATCAAACTAGCTGACGACGCTCTGCGAGATCTCAACACGATTGCGGCCCGCGCTCTTCGCCCGATACAAGGCCGCATCGGCCTCGGCAATGAGTTTCTCCGCCATCTCGCTGAAGTCCCGGATGCCATCCGGCGAAGGACAGGCCGAGGCAACCCCGATCGACAGCGTGACGATTTCGGAGCGCTGACTTGCCACGAGGATCGCTTCGGTGCGCACCGCTTCCAACACGCGCAGGGCTACTTTCTCGCCATCGCCAAGCGAGCCGTGGGGCAGCACGATGGCGAACTCGTCGCCGCCGAAACGGGCGCCCGTATCGCTCAGGCGCATTTCATCATCGATACGCTGTGCAACTTCGCGCAGCACGGCATCGCCTGCCAGATGCCCATACTCGTCATTGATGCGCTTGAAATGATCGACATCGATCATCAGGCACGCGATCGGCTGGTGGTTGCGCTGCGCCCGCGCCAGCTCCTCGCACAACCGCGCATGCAGATAGCGGCGATTGTGGAACCCCGTCAGGAAGTCAGTCAGGCCACTGCGCACCAGCCGCGCGCGATTCACCGCGTTTTCCAGGCAGATCGCGGCCACGACTCCCAGGTGAGCGAGGAAATCGGTGGCCAGCTCGCGATTGAAGCGGAATCGATCGGAGCTCGAAAAGACGAGCACGCCGTCCAACTGGCCGCTGCGTCGCAGGGGAATCAGCGCAAGGCTGCCGTTCTGCCTGGACTTCGGGACCAGCAGCTCGTGATCCGCCATGCGGAAGGGCCCGAGCCAGGGCCGCTCGAGGTGCCCGAGACGCGGCGCGATGGTGGCCAACACATCGACGAACTGCACTTCCGACAGCTCCTCGAGCAGGAACCCGTCGCCTGCGAGCAGATGGCGGATCTCGTGATTGGGGTCATGCAGGATCAGCGTCACCGCATCGAGCTGATACGAGGTGCGCAATCCATGAATCAACCGCTCCAGCAGCTGCGCCAGCGAGCCCGCTCGCAACAGCTCGAGCTCGCGCTCCTGCGTCTTGCGCAGAAGCGCATCGTTACGGCTGACCTCATCGGTGAGCTCGTTCAGGCGAGCCTGCAGCGAGCGCACTTCGGCGCTCAACTCACTGACGCTGGTTGCGGTGTTAGTTCGCGAATCTGAGGGACGTGGCATTGCGAATCAGGCGCGCCGCTCCGCAACACTGCGGCGGTCTTCCAGGTAGTCGCGCCCCTGGCGCATCAGGGCAACGAATGCATCGTGGTCCTGTGAGATGACCGCTGTGCGAATCCGTTCCACCGCTTGCGACAAGGCCTCGAGCGATTCAGCGCCGTAGTCATTCAGG
>Ga0307511_10004099_pt1 | contig 14895 bp, 18 predicted proteins | sample 13_EM_MG_FD_200266 | JGI IMG/M metagenome (GOLD analysis project Ga0307511, IMG submission 200266) | Populus trichocarpa ectomycorrhiza microbial communities from riparian zone in the Pacific Northwest, United States - 13_EM | ecosystem: Host-associated > Plants > Roots > Unclassified | place... | reverse complement strand
GCTACAGACCTTGCTCGCGTGTTGGACCGGCACATGCACCACCTGTCAACGACCACTACCGGACCGAAGATCGACTTAACGAAGCACTACTAGGCGGCGGCTGCTCGGTCTGCGCCATCAAGGACGGCCGCAGCGTCGACACCTCGATGGGCTTCACCCCGCTCGACGGCGTCCCGATGACCAAGCGCTCCGGCAGCGTGGACCCTGGCCTGCTGCTCTGGCTGCTCGACCGGGGCCTGACCGCCGACGAGCTGCGGGACGGGCTCTACACCGGCTCCGGCCTGCTCGGGCTGTCCGACGGGATCTCCGCCGACACCCGTGACCTGGTCGCCTCCGACGACGCCCGGGCCGCCTTCGCGCTGGACGTGTTCGCCCACCGGATCCGGCGGGAACTGGCCGCCATGGCCACGAACTTCGACCATATCGACGCCCTGGTGTTCACCGGCGAGATCGGCTGGGACCAACCGGAGGTCCGGGAGGCGATCTGCGCCGGCCTTGGTGTGCTGAACGTCGGCGGCGGACTCGCCGGCAACCGCGACAGCGACGGCCCGATCAGTTCCGCGGATGCCGCCGTGCCGGTCTTTGTCGTCAAACCACGTGAGGACATTCAGCTCTGCCGCGACGCCCTGCGGGCGCTTCCGCGACGGCCTGGGAGGCGGACATCTCCTCTCGGCCATCGCGCCTCCTAGTTCGGGTGTCCGCACTCCTCGGGCGCGAGACCGTCGTTCGCGGTGAGGCCGAGCATGTCCAGCAGCTCGGCGCACTGCTCGGCGTTCTCGGCCCGGCCGGCGATGTGCCGGGCGGCGCGACGGCGCTGGGCCGGCGGGCATTCGTTGAGCGCCAACGGCGGTCGGGCCAGTTCCTTCACAGCCGTCATCGGGGTCCTCCTGTCGAGTCGGGTACGGGGACTCGTCCGGTTCGGCTACCCGGCCGCGGCGGCCCCAAACCGGGGGAGTCCTGCTGAGCGAGCGCCCCTCGGTGTTGGCATTGATCGGCGTCGTGCGGTCGTTGCCCGCGATCTGGCTGGTGGCACAGGGAAAACCGACCGGTTCCGGTGGTGGCGCCGGGATCGCCATCGCGTTGATCTCGCTCAAGTAGCTCCTCGCCGCCAGCGCGCGGATCCGGTCCAGGGTGGCCGGATCCGTCACCGCCGAGCCGTCGTGGCGGTGGTAGCCGAAACCGCGTCCACGGCGACGCCGGGTGATGCACTCGCCGGACAACCGGCTCCGTCTCAGCCGCATACGGGCGGGATACCCGTTCTGCGCGAACGGAATCGAGAACGACACCGGGTGCACACGCCCTCGGGGCGAGTCGACCGCGCTGTCATCGCCGCGTTGACAATCGGAGATGTCATCCACCAGACTCCTGAGACGGCGGCGGCTTTCACGTGTTGATGAGTGCTGCGCACATGCGCGTGCGGGCGTATTCTGCGATGGTGATGCGGGCCAGCGGAACGGTGCACAGTGCGCGCGGTCTCGGGCTTCACGACCATGTCTGTTGGAGCTACGACGACGGCGCCGAGTTTCGCCGGCATGCCCGCGAGTTCCTGGCCGAGGGGCTGACCCTTGGACAGAGCGTCTGCTACATCGGCGACGGTTCGGCCGATGCGCTGGCGGTCGACCTGTGTGCGGCCGCGGGGATGGACCGGGCACTGCGACAGGGGGCGGCGCGTGTGGTGCCGGTTGGTGACGTCTGTCGGCCGGACGCCGTGATCGAGCCCGAAGCGCAGGCCGCGGCGTACGCGCTGGCGACGGAAAAGGCGCTGTCCAAAGGTTTCGCTGGTCTGCGGATCGCGGCGGATGTGACCACATTGGTTCGGCGACCGGCACAACGCGACGCGTTCGCCCGCCACGAACACCTCATGGATCGCCACATGACGGCGCGGCCGTTCGCGGCACTGTGCGGCTACGATCGCGCCGAGCTGGGCGATGCGGCGGTGGCCGAGCTGGCGTGCCTGCATCCCAACACCAATCGGCCCGCCCCGCTCTTCCGGCTCTACGCCTCGACCGACCTCGAGTGCGCGGCCGAGCTCGCCGGCGAGCTGGACATCGTCAGCACCGAGCTGTTCCCGCTCGCCCTGCGCCACGTGGATCCGGGCGCGGCCGGGCGTCGTGTGGTGCTCGACGCGTCCAGGGTGAGCTTCATCGACCACCGCAGCCTGATCGCGTTGGACGACCACGCGCGCGAACGCGGGGCCACGGTGGTGCTGCGCACCGATCTGTTCACACCAGCCAGGGTGATCGAGGCGCTGGACCTCGCGTGCGTGCGGGTGGAGTGGCAGTCCTCACCGGAGTGTCCAGCGACATCGGGCCCGAATCCACGCGACGGCACGGCAAGACGGCTTCGGCATCGCGGCCTGCGCGGAGGACGACCAGCTGGGCAACGCCGCTGACGCGCTCCGCCGTCAGCTCGGAGGTCGCCGAGCGTGCTCGCCCTCGTCGGTGACGGCCTCGATCCGGCCGGCGAGATCGGGATGGCTCGCGTGCAGGTGCGGGTGGGCCTCGGTGAGCGGTCCGAGCAGGGCGGCGGAGTCGGACTCGCCCAGCGCCGCGGTGACGGCGTCGATGTGCTGCTGGGCCTCGCCGACCAGGGTCTGGTCGCCCCGCAGGGCGCTCACCAGCGCCGCCAGCTGCCGCAACCCGATCGCATTGTCACGGGCCCACTTCGCGACGGCCCGATCTCCGGCGCGACGGTCGCGTTCGGCGCGCACCCGCTGCTCGCCGGTGGTCGCGACGCCCGAGTCGTCTGGGCGTAGTCGCAGGTAGCGGCGCTCGGCGGCCTGCCGGCTGGCCACGCCCAGAGCCGGTGCGAGCTGGATCCAGCTCGCACCATGGGTGCGGGCGGCGGCGATGAGCCGCGGCTCCCACTCGGCGAGCTCCTCGCGCAGGTGTCGCAGCAGCGTCAGCGCGGCCAGGGCGTCGGCCAGGGCCTTCTCGTCCCCGTCCGGATGATCGACCTTGTGGTGCGCGATCCGGTTGATCAGGCCGAGATCGGTGGCTGCCCCGTCGCCGCCGTCCCCGTCCTCGTCGAGCGGCCGGTTCTCCAGCCACTGGCGCGCCTGCTCGCGCTCAGTGCCCTCGTCCGCCATGTCATCCCTCCGTTGACGTTTGGCCTGTCATCGTATGGACGACATGGTAGGGCGCCGGTGGGCCGCTCGCCAGATGTCATCCTGTGGACGACGCGACGGTTGCTTTTGCCGCGACGACCTGCTGACCCGGTTTGAACCACGCGGCGGCGGGGTAGCCGGACGTTCCCGTCTCACGTCCGGGGCATGACGGGGTTCTGCTCGAAGGAACCGAACAGCGCGGAGGCTGGGTTGGCGACCCTCGACCGATGAACGAGCTCGAACCACCGTTGCGCTGGCACGGCCTGGCCAAGGCCGAGCAGCTCGCCGGGATCCGGCGCTCGATCGAGGGGTGGACCGAGCGTGCCGGGCTGCCCCGCGACCTGTCTGAGATGGTGGCTCTGGCCGTGTACGAGGCCATGGCCAACGTCGTCGAGCACGCCTACCGGGACGGCGGCCCAGGCCCGCTCGACGTGGAAATCCGACACGACGGCGACGCCGTCGTCGTGATCGTGGGCGACGAGGGCCACTGGCACGTGAGCACACCGACCGAGCAGCAGTACCGCGGTCGCGGCCTGGCGCTGATCGAGCGCCTGACCGGCCAGCTGTCGGTGATGCCCTCGCCCAACGGCACCACCGTGCGCATGCGCTGGCCGATAGCCGCCGTGGCGGTCCGCCGGGACGACGGGCGCACCCGCCGTTTCTGAACGCGATGACCGCCACGAACCCGGCCGAGGCTGTGCGGCGAGCGACTGCCGGTCGGTCACCGCCCATGCCGCGAGCACCGGGCCCAGCGCGGTGTAAACGGCCGGGCTGGTCCCCTGCCGTACGGGGAGGAGCTGCTGCGCTGTGTGCGAGCCGCCCGGCGGGGGTAACCAGCGGCTATGACCAGCCCACCCGACCCCGACATGACCACCAGCGAGCAGTTGGACGAGGACGAGCTCGGAACCGACCCGCTGGAACGCGGTGTGGAGCCGCCGGAGCGATGGTCCGGCGCCGACCGGTTCGGCACCACCGCGCGCGAGGAACGTGAGGGTGAGTCGCTGGACGAGCGGCTCGCCGAGGAAGCGCCGGACTTGTACGGCAATCCGAGGGAGGCAGCGATGTCCCAGCAGTTGCGTGGCCGGACGGTCGCGATCCTGGCCACCGACGGCGTGGAGCAGGTGGAACTGGAGGAGCCCAAGGCCGCCGTGGAGCGCGCGGGCGGCCGCACCGTGCTGGTGTCCCTGGCCGAGGGCGAGATCCAGGGCATGAACGCCGACGTGAACAAGGCGGACACCTTCGCGGTGGATCTGACGATCGACAACGCGTCGGCGGCGAGCTTCGACGCGCTCATCCTGCCCGGCGGCACCACCAATCCGGACCGCCTGCGCCAGGACGAGCGGGCGGTGTCGTTCGTGCGCGACTTCGTCGACGCCGGCAAACCGGTGGCGGCCATCTGCCACGGGCCGTGGCTGCTGGTGGAGGCGGACGTGGTGCGCGGGCGCACCTTGACCTCGTACCCGAGCGTGCGCACCGACATCCGCAACGCCGGTGGAACGGCAGTGGACCGGGAGGTCGTCATCGACGGCGGCCTGGTCACCAGTCGCAATCCGGACGACCTGCCAGCCTTCTGCGAGGCGGTGGTGAGCGAGTTCGCCACAGCGCGGACCTGATCCGCCAGGCCACCTGTCCACCGGATCTCCTTGAGGTGTCAAGCTCATCTGAGCGGGTACGCCATCGACACGAGTTTCCCTTCGTGCCAAGGAGCAGACATGGCCGACACGACGTTGTCCGAGTCCGACGCGGTCCTGGACGAGAACGACGTGCTGTTACCCAGAGGCTGGGCCGAGGCGGCCCCGGCGCAGGACGGCGAGGACGAGCCGAACGTGCTCCGCGGACTCGACTGAGCGCGAATCGGCAACACGTGTAACCCCGCCAGTCGGGATCCGGTCGTACAACCGTCCACATGGGACCGTCTCACTGCCAGCGGCCGGGCGGTCTCGGCGAGGACGGAGCACTCGCGGACCTGCGGGCCGGGCTCCGCGAACCACGTCCAGCCCGGCGGGGCGCGGACGTTTGTCGTCGGTGCGGGTGGGAATCCGACACCAATGACGGCAAGGAGCGAAGATTCGAACAGCATTGCGTTTCGCCGAGGGCGTTGGGTGCTTGTCGGGCAGGGAGCCGTGTTCTTGCTGGTGGGCGGCTGGGCGCTGGCCGTGGCGCTGCTCGGCGGTGGTCGGCCGGTGGTGCTGGGCCTTCAGGTGCCGGCCGCGCTGGCGGGCATCGTCGCGGCCGCGGGGGTGGCGTCGCTGGCCTGCGCGCTGCGCCGCCGAGCCGGGGCGGTGCTGGTGTGCGTGCAAGCGCCCCTGTTCCTGATCCTTTTCATGGTCTCGGCCGCGACCCGGAATTCCGGCGTCTGGCAGACCGTGTTCGGATACGACCCGGCCACCTCGCTGGCCTACCTGGTCATCGGCCTGCTGGGGCTGGTCATGGTCATGTGGCTGTTCCCGCACGCCCTCAGCGAGCGGGACGGGCCGACCGGCCAGATGCACCGGCGGTGACCGGGATCCTCACGACTTCTGGGGCGCCACGGTGTACTTCGGGTCTTCGGCCGACCGCACGCCGGCGTGGAACACCCCCAGCCTGGTGCACGCGGACCCGGCCAGCAGGGCGGCGCCCGCCACGGCTGCGGCGAGGCGGCTGCGGCGACCCAACACGGCGCCGGTGATCGCGCCGCCGATCGTCAGCGCCTCGGCGGCCTTGAGCAGGTTGCCGGCCGCGCCCTGGCGATGGGTCTCGGCGACCATGCCGAGCCGAGTGCGCATTCGGTGCATGGCAACGGTTTCCAGTGTCGCGCCGAACACGCCGGCCCGCCGGGCCGGGCCGGCCTCGGTGGGGCCGGCGGCGAGCATGCCGAGCCCGGCGGCGGCCGACGCGGCCGACCCGACAGACGCTCACGGTCAGACCGAGGTCACGTCGCGGTGAAGCCGGCATCGGTGTCGAGGGGCAGCACGTGGCCGCCGAGGTACAGCTGCGCCACCCGCGGGTTCTCCAGCAGCGCCGATCCGGTGCCGACCAGACGCACCACGCCGGCCTCCAACACGGCGCCGGCATCGGCGGCGGCGAGTCCGCTGCGGGCGTTCTGCTCCACCAGCAGGACGGTGATGCCACGGTCGGCAAGGTTGCGGATGCTGGCGAAAACCTGCCGGCGCGCCTTGGGATCCAGCCCGATCGACGGCTCGTCCAGCAACACCAGCGCGGGATCGAGCACCAACGTCCGCGCCAGCTCCACCAGCTTCTGCTCGCCGCCGGACAGCGATCCGGCGTGGTCGTGCCGACGGTGTCGGCAGATCGGGAACGCCTCGGCGGCGATGTGCGCCCGGCGGCGGACCTCCCGCTGGTCCGCGAGCGCGTACCCGCCCATCAACAGGTTGTCCCACACGGACATCGCCGGGAACAGGCTCCGATCCTGCGGCACGTGCACGATGCCACGCAGGAGGCGCTTGCGCGGGCTGAGCCGGTCGACGGCCTCGCCGCGGAACAGCACGCGGCCGGAGCTGGGCCGGATCAGGCCGCTGACGCACTTGAGCACGGTGCTCTTGCCGGCGCCGTTCGGCCCGACCAGGCACGTCACACTGCCGGCCGTGATGTCGAGGTCCACGCCCCGGAGGATGTCGCCCGCGCCGTAGCCGGCGACGACCGAGCGCAGCGACAGGATCGGCTCGCTCATGGGTCAGGCTCCGAGATAGGCGTCGAGGACCGCGGGATTGTTCCGTACTGCCAGCGGCGGCCCGGTGAAGATCTCCCGCCCCTGGTCGAGCACGACCACGGGATCGCACAGCCGCATCACGAAGTTCATGTCGTGCTCGACGATCAGGAAGGTCATGCCGGCCGCGTGCCGCTCCCGGATGTGCCGTTCCATCGTCTCGATCATCACCGGGTTCACGCCGGCGGTCGGCTCGTCGAGCAGCACCAGTCGGGGCGTGCTCATCAGCACGGCGGCGAATTCCACGAGCTTGCGCTGGCCGTAGGAAAGCTCGGCCGCGTACAGGTCGGCGACGTCGCCGAGCCGGAACTCCGCCAGCAGCTGGTCGGCACGGTCGCGGTCGCCGCGCGTGACCCGGCGGCCGAACAGCTGGGCCCAGCCGAAACCACCGGCAACCACCAGGTTCTCCAGCACGGTGAGCTGGTTGAACACCCGCGCCTGCTGGAACGTCCGGGACAGGCCGCGCCGGTACAGCGCCGCCGGCCGGGCGCGGGTGACGTCGTGGCCGTCGAACCGGATCCGCCCGGCATCGGGCCGGAGGTAGCCGGTCACGGTGTTGAACAACGTCGTCTTGCCGGATCCGTTGGGGCCGATCAAAGCGGTGACGGTGTGCGGTTCGACGACGAACGACGCTTCCCGCAGTGCCCACACCGAGCCGAAACTCCGGCAGACCTGCGCCACTTCCAGCAGGGCGGTCATGGCTGGTCTCCCTTCGCCAGCCCGGAGAACGCGAGTTCGCCCGATGCGGAGTCGATCGCGCGGCGGCGTCGGCGCTTGCGCAGCCAGTCCTGTGTGGACGGAAGAATGCCCCGCGGCAGCAACAGGATCACCACGAGGAACACCAGTGCGTAGGCGATCAGGTAGAACTGGCTGCCGCCGAGGCTGTAGGCCAGGTACTGCTGCGCCAGCTCCAGGAGGAACGCGCCGAGCACCGGCCCCCACAGCGTGGCCCGGCCACCCAGGAACGTCATCAGCACGATCGCGACGGTGATCAGCGGGTCGACCGCGAACTGCGGGTAGATGAAGCCCTCGTAGTACGCCCAGACAGCGCCGACCATGCCGGTCACCCCGACGCTGACGCCGAAGGCGAGCAGCTTCACCACCTGCGCGTGGACGCCGACACCGGCGGCCTTGTCCTCGTCGGCGCGCACCGCCGCCAGCGACAGCCCGACCTTGGAACGCATGCACGCCCACGTCAGCGCCATCACGAATGCCAGCAGCGCCAACAGAACCAGGTAGAACGGCTGCTCGTAGCCGGCAGCCGGAAAGGGCGCGGGCGGGATGGACGCGCCCTGGGCGCCGCCGGTGAGATCGCGGAGATTGAACGCCAGCGTCTGCGTGATGAACAGCAGCGTGATGGTCACGATGGCGAACACGTCGGCCCGGGTGCGCATCGCCAGTGCCGCGACCGGCAGCCCCACCACCGCCACGCCGATCCCGATCAACGGCAGCAGCGCGAACGGCTCGTAGCCGGTCTGGATGGGGTTGTGTTCGAACCACAGCACCTCCGCGTAGGCGCCGAGCCCGAAGAACGCGACGTGGCCGAGCGACGGGTAGCCGGCGAAACCGCCGGGCAGGTTCCACGCGCTCGACATCACCGCGAACATCAGCGTGAACACCAGCATGTTCAGCACCCAGTGGGCCAGACCCAGCTCGGGCAGGGCGGCGAGGACCGTGAAGAACACCACGGCCCGCGCCGGGCCGGCGAACCGTCTCATATCGCCCCTCGGACCGTCGACCCGAACAGGCCGCGCGGCCGGACCAGCAGCACGAGCAGCAGCACCACGAAGAACGTCATCTCCGACCATACCGGGGACACTGTCGCCGCGACCACGGCCGAGGACACCGAGATCACCAGCGCGCCGACCGCCGCGCCGCCGACGCTGCCCAGGCCGCCGAGCAGCACGATCGACAGCAGCCGGGAGATGAGGTCGTAGTGGCTGCCGGAGTTGAACGGATACAGCAGGCCGTAGATCGACCCGGCGGCGGCCGCGGTCGCGGTGCCGAGGCCGAAGCCGATCGCCGACACCCGGTCGGCCTCGACCCCGAGCAGCCGCGCGGATTCCGGATTCTGCACGCTGGCCCGGATCGCGCGGCCCAGCCGGGTCCGGTTCAGCAGCAGGTAGAGCGCGCCGAGCGCGAACAGCGACAGCAGAAACGCCCACAGCCGGACCGCGGTGATCTGGTAGCCCAGCACGGTCCAGCTGTCGTTCGCGTACGACGTGTTGATGCTGCGGTCGTTGGTGCTCCACACGACGCTCATCACGCCCTCGAGCAGCAGTGCCACCGCGAACGTGACGAGCACGCTGAGCTGGGAGCGGTCGTCGGCGTGCAGCGGGCGCAGGAAGACCCATTGCACGGCCACGCCGACGAAGAACAGCGCCACGGTTGTGATCGGCGTGGCCAGGAACGGGTCCAGGCCGAACGAGACGAACAGCTGGTAGGCCAGGTAGGCGCCGAGGATCACCATGGCGCCCTGGGCCATGTTCACCACCCGCATCACGCCGAAGATCAGCGTCTGGCCGGACGCCATCAGCGCGTACACCCCGGCCGTGAGCACCCCGAGGATCAGGCCCTGAACCAGTGCGTGCACTCCGGGGTCACCCGGCCCAGCCCGGCTTCGGCTGCTCCGGCGCGGCCTGCGCCACCTTCTGCGGGTACACCGGCAGCAGCTTGCCCTTCTGCCACTGCACCAGGTTGAACTCGCCCTTGGGCGCACCGTTCGCCGACCAGCTCAGGTCGCCCAGCAGCGTCGGCCAGACGCCCGAGTGCAGGGCGCCGATGATCGTGGCGTTGTCGACCTTGTTCGTCTTCGCGGCCACCGCCGACACCAGCTGTCCGACCGCGTACGCCTCGGCGCTGCTGTCGTCGATGCTCTGCGCGTCGCCGCCGTACTTCTTGATGTAGGCGGCGGTGAAGTCGGCGCTGCCGGCGGCGGTCGACCCCGGATACCAGTCGGCCGGCGCCACGATGCCCTCGGTGTTGCCCGCGCCGACCTTGTCCGGGAACTCCAGCGGTGAGTTGGCCCCGTTGGACTGGAACAGGAACTTCGGGCTGAACTTCAGCTGCACCAGGCTCTTGATCTGGGCGTACGCGTCCTCGTTCTGGGTGCCCGCGATCAGCGCGTCCGGGTGCTGGGCGGCGACCGCCGCCATCACCGGCGACATGTCCATCGTCTCCGACGGGTACACCTGTTTGTAGACCGTCCGCACGCCGGCCGCCTCCAGCTTGGTGCGGATGTTCTCCGCGAGCGGCGTGGCGAACGGGTCGTCCAGCTCGGCGTAGGCGGCGGTCTTGGGCCGCTGGTCGGCCGGCAGTCCGAGGACGTAGTTCACGAAGACGTCGCCGGACTGCACGGTCGGCGCCGGCTGCACGAAGAAGTAGTTGTCCAGGTTCTGTTCGAACACCTTCGGTCCGCCGCCGGCCGGCGCCAGGAACGCGTAGCCGTAACGCTTGGCGACCTGGGAGGCGGGGATGGTCAGCAGCGTGGAGAACGGGCCGAAGGCCAGGTCCACGTGGTCCTTGTTGATCAGGTTCTGGTAGTTGGTGACGACCTGGGTCGGGCTGGACGCGTCGTCCACGATGGTCAGCTGGACCTTGCGGCCGAGGATGCCGCCCGCGGCGTTGACCGTGTCGGCCCACAGCTGGTAGCCGCGCTGCACGGCCTTGCCGGAGTCGGAGAAGTCCCCGGTCAGTGACACGGACGCGCCGATGACCAGAGGACTTCCGCCGCCGGCGTCCCCACCGCCGCCGCCGGCGTCCCCACCGCCGCCGCCGGAGTTCGCGCAGCCGGCGGCGAGCAGCGCGGCGGCGCCGACCGCCAGCGCGAGGTGCGTGCGATTGCTTCGGATCATCGACAGCTCTCCCGTCAACGAGGTGGAAGACGGCGCGGGCGCCCCGGACGGGCTGGGTCGCCGCGTGTCACACTGGTCTCATCCGGTGAAACAATCGATTGCACCGCAGCGTGCTCTAGGGGCCGTGCGGGTGTCAAGGGGATTGGCGTGCAATCGATTGCGGCCGTGGGCGGCGAGTGATTGCTCTGCTCCGGATCGAGCAGGAGCACGGCCTCCGAACAGACAACCACACCCGCCGAAGGTCCGGGATCGCGCTGTCGACGCTGTTCCGCCGTGTCCCCGCGCCGCGGCTGGCGGCGCCCCACACGGAACTGGAGATGCGGGAGGGTTCTGCGGCGGGTGGTCTGGTGTCGCTGCCGGCCACCCGGTAACGCGTTACCCTTGCCGCCCAATGAAATCACGCCCTCGTCGCATCGCCACCGAGGGCGTCGAGGTCACCGGCGGCGCGGGCGAACTCGGCTACTCGGTCGTCGTCGGCACCGCGTTTTGCCGCCACACCCAGTTGTGCCGTGACGTCAGCGTACGCAGGGCGCCGGTCGAGGCGCGCAACTGAGTCGCGTCGCCGGGCCGTCGTTCGCGCCCCTGTGGGCGGCGAGATGGCCGCAGCCGCCACGCCGACCTGTCACTGTGGTGTCCTCCAGCGTGTTGTCGGGCGGGACGGCCGTCACCGGAGCAGGTCCGGACGGGCCGCCAGGAAACGATCGGCGGCCCGTAGCGGGGTGAGCCCGTCGGCGTTGATCCACACGTCGAGTTCCTCGACGCCGTCGTTGCCCAGCCGCAGCTGATCCAGCCGGGCCAGGGCCTCGGGACGGATGCGGTCCAGCGCCGCCTCGTGGACGACCGGACTGGCCGCGTCCACCGTGCCCAGCAGTCCCTTGGGCTCGGTCAGGGGGCGCAAGCCGTGCCGGCGGTTGAGGAACTGCGGGCGCCAGAGCGGGATGACGAACCATTCCCGCGCGGCGATGCCCTGCTCGACCCGGGTGATGAAGCCGGCCTCGGTGCCGGGCGCGAAGCGGTAGCCGATCCGGTCCAGGCCGTAGGCGGTGACCATGGCGGCGGAGAAGCGGCTGATCCCGGCGCCGGGATTGATGCCGTCGATGAGCGGGGTCATCCGGGCCGCGACTTCGGGCTTGGCGAGGTCGCCGACCTCACTCACCTGGTCGGCCGGCACGTACGGCGGCACGGCCCAGACGCAGTACGGGTTGTAGTGCGGCGCGAGCACCCGGGCCCGGTCGCGGTAGCCGGACAGATAGGTTTCGTGGCTGCTGGGCAGCCACGCGGAGATCAGGACGTCCACCTGGCCGGACGCCTGGAGGCGGAACATCTGCTCGTGCGGCGCCTCGATCGTCTCCACCCGATGGCCGTGGGCCTCCAGGACACGGCGCGCCACGGCCGCCGCCGCGCGGTGAAAGGACAGGGCGACAGCGCCGACGGTGATGGCGGCGCCGGTCGAGGGTGTGGTCATGGGGATTCCGAGCCTTCGATGTCGATTTCGGCCTGCACGTACAGGAGCACGGGAGAACCCAGCGGCATGCTCGCCACCCCGGTCACGGCCCGGCTGTGCAGGCCAGCCACCCCGAACACGTCGCGCATGAGCTCCGACGCCCCGTTCAGGACGTCGGCATGGTCGACGAAATCGGGCACGCAGAGCAGGCTTCCCTCAAGCCGCAGCACGCGGGCCACCCTGCTCAGATCCCCGCCACACGCGTCGTCGAGCTGCGCGATGGCGTTGAGTGCGCACAGGCGCGCGGCCTGATAGCCCTCCTCCACGGAAACCGTGTCGCCCAGCCGGCCGCGATAGGCCAAGCTGCCATCCGACCACGGAAACTGCCCCGAGGTCGTGACGATCCGACCGGATCGGGACCACGGCACATAGGCGCCCAGACCGGCCGCCGCCATCGGCAGCGCCAGTCCCAACTCGGCCAACCGCTCCGCCGGATTCATCGCCGCACCTGCCTTGGCGTGGTACGCACCTCAACCTCCAGATCGACGTTGCCCGGTCGCGGCGGCCGGACCGGCGCGACCGCGGTCAGCCCCAGGCCCGGCACGGCCGCCGTGGACCAGATCGGCTTTTTCACGTGGATTCTTGCTTTCGTGTCGACACGTGCGATGAATTCGGATTCGCTGTTCGCCATTATCATCACGGCGTCGGCATGTGGCGTCCAATGACTAGTGCTACTAGGGTCCATGAATTCTCTTCATGACAATTTTCGGGCCGGCGCGGACGTGGCGTTCCAACCGGCGGAAGTGGCGGGCAAGACACCGGTCTCAGTCGGGCGAACCCGCCCACGCGCCGTGCAGGCCCGGCATATGGTTGGTCGATCGCAGTAGCTGACCGCGTGAGGGGGGCCAGTGGCCGACATCGAACTGAACCCTGAGGACCTGTCCAGGGCCGGGGGCAAGCTCGGTGACTTCGGTCAGAAGCTGGCCACCGGCGGGCAGAAGCTCGAGGACGCCGGGCAGCGGCTGATCAGCTCCGCCAGCGGTGACAAGTCCGGCATCGGCGCGGTGGTGGCCAAGGCGTTCGGTACGAGTACGACGCGGCTGGGAACCTGGTGCGGGAGAACGACTTCAACGACCGCTCGCTGAGTCACCGGTACGACGCCGCCGGGCAGCTGGTCGAACGGGTCAACGGCCTGGGCCAGAGCGTCGCCTTCACCCGCGATCTCCTGGGCAACGTCGTCGAGCAGCGCAGCGGAGATGCCGTCACCACGTTCGAGTTCGATCGCGCCGGCAAGGTCGCCCGCGCCTGCGGGCCCGATGCCGAGCTCTCCTTCGAGTACGACGCGCAGGGCCGCGTCACCGCCGAGACCTGCAACGGCCGTACCGTTTCGTCCATATATGACGTGCTGGGGCGGCGAATCCGGCGGCGGACACCGGCCGGCGCGGAGAGTGTGTGGGAGTACGACCCCAACGACCAGCTGACAGCGCTTCACTCGGCCGGCAACTCGCTGCGGTTCAGCTACGACCGGTCCGGCCGGGAGATCAAGCGCCAGCTCGGGGCCGCGGTCCTCACCCAGACCTGGGACAACGACCACCGGCTGCGCACCCAGGCCCTCACCGCCCAGGTCGAACAGCGGGAACACCTGCTGCAGCGCCGGGCGTACACGTATCGGCCGGACGGCGTGCTCACCGCGATCGTCGACCAGGCAACGGGTCCGCGCGAGTTCGATCTCGACCGGGCCGGTCGGGTGACCGCCGTGCACGGCAACGGCTGGGTCGAGCGCTATGCCTACGGCGCGGCCGGCCAGCTCGTGCACGGCGCGTGGCCGGGCGGCGAGGACGCGGTCGGCGACCGCGAGTACGCCGGCACGCTGATTCAGCGCGCCGGCGGAATCCGCTACCAGCACGACGCGCAGGGACGGATGGTCCTCAAGCAGTGCAAGAGGTTGTCGGCCAAGCCGGACACCTGGCACTACGAGTGGGACGCCGGCGATCGGCTCGTCGGCCTGCGGACCCCCGACGGGCAGCGGTGGCGCTACCGCTACGACCCGTTCGGCCGGCGGATCGCCAAGCAGCGGCTCGACGGCGCGACGGTCGTCGAGCAGATCGACTTCAGCTGGGACGGCCCCGTGCTGGCCGAGCAGACGTCACCATCGCGGACCACGACGTGGAACTTCCATGCCGGCACGCACGAGCCGATCACGCAGGCGGACCGGGACGCCACGCAGGCCTGGGTGGATGCCGAGTTCTATGCCATCGTCACGGACATGATCGGCACGCCGACGGAACTGGTCACGCCCAGCGGCGCCGTCGCCTGGCAGGCGCGGACCACGTTGTGGGGCAACAGATCGTTCGAACGCGGCGCCGCCTACACGCCCTTGCGGTTCCCCGGCCAGTACCACGATCCGGAGAGCGGGCTGAACTACAACTACATCCGCTACTACGATCCCGTCGACGGCCGGTACGCCAGCGGCGACCCGCTCGGTCTCGATCCCGCGCCGGACCCGCACGCCTACGTCGCGAACCCGACCGGCTGGGTCGATCCGCTCGGATTGGCGGGCATCAAGTGGAAGTGCGCGGAGAACTCCGAGAACGTCAGCCGCGAGAAGAAACCCAACCCGAAGAACAAGCTGACCAACTCACAGCAGCGGGACATGGCCACCTTCATGGGTCTGAAGCCGGCCAAGGGCACGGTCCGCAGCAACCCGGTGTTCACTGATGGCAAGTACTATTACGTGTGGGACCACGACGGGCACCGCGGGGCCGGGTTCAAGGCGGCCACCTCC
>Ga0307511_10004097_pt1 | contig 14901 bp, 20 predicted proteins | sample 13_EM_MG_FD_200266 | JGI IMG/M metagenome (GOLD analysis project Ga0307511, IMG submission 200266) | Populus trichocarpa ectomycorrhiza microbial communities from riparian zone in the Pacific Northwest, United States - 13_EM | ecosystem: Host-associated > Plants > Roots > Unclassified | place... | reverse complement strand
TCTCCCTCTGTAAATACATTTGGCGCGTTTATGAATTTTAGAGTATCACAATTGTGGTTTATTCTTTTAAATTATGGATATTTTCTGATAGTGGACAGGGTAAAGAAAGCAAAATCTTGTACAGTTGATGCTAATGCATTTCTGTTTTAATTGTTTCACATTATAATTTGAACTTTAGAGAAGCTTGGAAAATGGGGTTGGATGAAGTTTGTAATTTTTTACAGCAAATGATGTAAGGTTTTCTTTTTTTAATTTGGTTATGGTACTGCCACCTTTTGGTAATAGTTTCTTTGCTGATTTTGTCAGCATTTAGAATTATTTTTTTTATTAACGTAGGTTTTGCGCAAGCATGCCTTCACTAATTTCAGCGTTCTTGAAGTTAATAATTATATAAATCTCTAAACTTGAATATACTCAAACTCGTGACCACAGCATTTAGAATTATTTATTGAGATGAGGTGCATGAGCCCTATAAATTGGGTGATTTGCAGATTGGAAGGTTTTTTTAAAAAATTTGGTTATGGTCAAGAACCACAATAAATACTTCTCATTTGAAAATTAAGAAAAGATTTTTACACTTACTTCTTAGGAACACGATCTCTGGAGCAACACTTCTCTGCATCTTTGCTAGTTTTGCTTCCTTCCCGGGAAATGTATGTTTTATGTGGGGATGCTTCGAACAGTTTTGTAAGGGGCCATGTTAAGTCTGCCCTTGACAAATTATGTCATTCCAGGTACACCATGATATGACTGCTCCATTGTCACACTATTTCATATATACAGGGCATAATTCCTACCTAACTGGGAATCAACTGAGCAGTGATTGCAGCGAGGTCCCAATCGTAAAAGCTTTGCAAAGAGGTGTAAGAGTAATTGAACTAGATTTGTGGCCTGGTTCCTCAAAAGATGAGATTCTTGTTCTTCATGGAAGGTATGTTCTGATCGCAAACTTACAATTTTTGCAAATGTGATTACTGATTCCTTTCTCTCGCCTTTAAGTATTTGTGGAACTACTTTTATACATGGATGGTAGTATTTGTGCATCAGAAACGTTTGTTCAATTGCAAGTAACACTTAAAAAAATGTGTACTTGCTAGTACAAAACAGAATGAAGCAGCTTTTAGCGGCATAATATTTGATTGTTCTGAATAATTTATCTTTCCCTTTTCAGGGAGCATACTGAAGAATTTTAACTTTTTTTTCTGTAAATAAAAAGAAAACCTACTGATATCACTGAATGGATTTTATGCAAAAGAAATTGGAGTTTCTTGATAGTGAGGGTGTGAGAAAAATCATCTGCAGGGAATAACATTATATTACAATTTGGAAAGTAGAAGCTTTCATGATCATCTTTGAATGATGTACCTAAAAGTTGGTTGTCTTAAATGAGGAAACTCACAAACGAAGTGAATTAACTTGCTGAATTGAGTTTGTGAGTTAACGAAAGAACATGCATTGTATGAAAGACATACATAAATGTTATGATTCTGAATCATTGTTCCTCTTACTGGGTTACATCCTGAATAATTGTAGGACCCTGACCACTCCAGTGCCACTCATTAAATGTCTGAAGTCCATAAGAGACTATGCTTTCTCTAGTTCTCCATATCCAGTCATTATAACTTTAGAAGATCACCTTAGGCCAGACCTTCAGTCTAAAGTTGCGGAGGTTAGCTTTCAATTCAATTTCAAGGACTTGAGTTTTTCTTGAAACGTCTGATCTGCTTCCTTCTTAAGTATAACCTCCAATACCATTGCTTGTAGATGGTTACTCAGACATTTGGCGGAATGCTGTACTATCCTGAGTCAGATTCCTTGGTACAGTTCCCTTCTCCAGAATCATTGAAACATCGCATAATCATTTCAACCAAACCACCAAAAGAGTATCTTGAATCTAATGGCATCAAGCAAAAGGGAGCATTATCACCAGGTGGAAGGAATTCATCCGAAGAAGATGAAGAAGCATCAGGGATACCAGACCATACAGCTGAACTAGAAGCTGATGATAGGGTGAGCATAGAGGTGAATATTGCCTAGTCAAAGTTAGATTTTTTAACACGTTTCTTTAACTTTTTTACAAATGGCAGAGCAACAGTGATCAAGATGATGCAGACCTAACTGATTGTGACAATAAATCAGGCCAGCTAGGGGCACCTGCATATAAACGTCTAATCACAATACATGCTGGGAAGCCAAAGGGTCAATTAAAGGATGCATTGAAAGTTGCAGTTGATAAAGTTAGACGTCTTAGTTTGAGTGAACAGGAACTTGAAAAGGCTGCCACCACAAATGGAACTGATGTAGTGAGGTATCTATCAAACATTCCTGATGACAGATGCTTGAAAGAAGTTTTTATTGCTACTGTCCATGTTAAAATCAGATCACTAGTGCTAATATATGCCGTTGACCTTCCCAGATTTACACAGAATAATATTCTGAGAATATACCCTAAGGGAACTCGGATCACCTCCTCTAATTACAAACCTCTTGTTGGATGGATGCATGGAGCTCAGATGATTGCATTTAATATGCAGGTTTGGTTCATAAAGCATTTCATATCAAGCAACTTCCTTTCATTAAGAAGGAATTCAAGAGTTAAAAGAGTATATTCTTTGGGAACCAAGAGTGGCTTAGTATTTCACTGGGCCTTGAATTTTCTTTGTTAGGTTACCTGGATGTTCCAATTAGTAGTTATTGATCTGGTTTTAATGAATTTTATTCATGACCTGTCAAGCAATATGAAGCTTATGTTCTTGCACGTATGGTGATCACAGAATGCCAACCAAATAAAGTCCTAATAACATGTGAGTTTTCCTTTAACAGGGATACGGAAAATCACTTTGGTTGATGCACGGGATGTTTAGGGCCAATGGAGGGTGTGGTTACCTTAAGAAACCAGATTTTCTAATGGAGAAAGGTCCAAATAACGAGGTGTTTGATCCTAAAATAAAGTTAGCAGTAACAAAGACATTAAAGGTGAGCGTATTTGTTTAGCTTGAAAATGAATTTCATTCGTCTGACAATCTCTTCTCAAACTCTTTCTATCGAGTAACAGGTGAAAGTATACTTGGGCGATGGATGGCGCCTTGATTTTAGCCACACGCACTTTGATTCATACTCACCACCAGACTTCTACACAAAGGTCGGTTGGATTAAGTATCTTGCTCACATGTTAATGTGAATTTTGTCATTAAGGCTTGTAATACTAGAGCATCGTTTTCCCAACCTACGAATGGGAAAAGGACTTTTCAATATGTTTTTGTGAACCTGCCTTTTTCTCAATTTGTAATACATTCATTGGTAGTGGAAAATATAAGCTTTTGATTCTCTGAGGTGATTACAAGCCATTAATGAGCAAAGCATATTTTATTTCCTCTAGCTTAAGAAAATGATGTGTGATGACAGTAAATGGACATTCAACTTGTTCTCATCAAGGAAACTTCTAAATTTTGCGAGTAAGTTCGAATCACTGGCTTTGGAAGTTGGTATCTGTGGGCTTTGAGGTTCCAGACCTGCCTTGTTCTGTTACATTCCTGGCATCTGTATTATGTTTCTGAAAGAACTATCTCACGCGTTCCTTCCTACTAATGAACTAAATAATCCACGCTGCAGGTTTACATTGTTGGGGCACCAGCTGATGCTGCAAAGAAAAAAACAAAGATAATCGAGGACAACTGGTCTCCAGCTTGGAATCAAGAATTCATCTTCCCCCTAACTGTTCCCGAATTGGCTTTGCTTCGGATTGAAGTGCGAGAGTATGACATGTCAGAGAAGGATGACTTCGGTGGTCAAACGTGCTTGCCTGTCTCGGATCTGAGACCAGGAATCCGATCAGTCCCTCTCCACGATAAGAAAGGAGAGAAACTCAAGAATGTAAGGCTTCTAGTGGGGTTTCAGTTTGTATAACCTCTAGAGTATTAATTGTTCACCGAGGGCATATGCAAGGGCCTATAACAACAGTTTGTCCAAGAGTAGGCGTACACACAGGCGTTGTAATTAGTTGAAAACATTGAATCTGGCCCTGAATGCTCATCCTTCAGTTTTGCTTCGGACGGACGCTAGGATAGGCAATGTTACAATCAAGTTTTTTGGCCCTTGGCAGTTAAATCATGGTAAGAAGGTCCTTTCTTCACTGTTGAGATGTCAAATGTTTAATCTTTCGTTCTTTAGGTGCTTTCACATTAGACTCTGTGATTCCGTTTATTCATGTGATATAGTGTGGTGTTTTAATTATAGATTTGAAAATGTTGATTCATATAGTACAGTTTATGAAATTTTAGTTAATAAAAAAAAAACTATATTTGTTATTTCCCCCACTGAATTTAATCTGGATTAAGTTGTGGGACCAGTCGCTTGTCTGAGCCTCCTTGTTCTTGTGTTTTTATTATAAGGTGGGGTTTGGTATACTGGATATATAATATTGATTGGATAGCATTGGATTGTAGGTAATTGTTATATTTTATGTTTGGTGTGTATTTGATTGGACTGAATAATTTGTTTTATTTTGTGTTCGATAGATACTAGACGAGACATGGTTGGTTGGGCCTAGATCATTTAAGATTTTAAAAAAAATAAAAGAATAATTGATCCGACCTGATCCAGTCAAATGAATTCACCTGAGATAAAACACTAGTAAAAAATTTATTAATTTTTTTTGAATTTTTTTTGTCAAAACAAGGCTACTTCGATTCTATCTTTTTGAATTTGGATCAAATAGGGTTGATTCTCCTGACATGTGACCCAAACCTTGTCCTGGGTTGACTTTTGAGTCAAATTTTTAAAATATAATATAATATAATATAATCAATTTTATCTATATGTTGACTTGGGGTATCCCGGGTTGACTCGTTACTCAAGCCTGGTCTCAAGTCGACTCCCGAATCGAGTTTTAAAACATGATAATAATCAGTTTTATCCTTGTGATGAGTCGGTTAAAGTTCAACTTGGCTCGTGACTTGGGCATTACTTTGCATTGACCCTTGGTTGAATTTTAAAATTATGATAATGATCATTTTTATTCTTGATTTAACCCTGGTCAATGGTATGCCCAGCCCATAAGTGATACCTTATCATAGATCTACCATCTAATCAGGATTTAAAATTATAATAATTGTTATTTTTCTTTTACATTAACTGAAACAATACACGTTAATTCTTGTGCAAATAATTGGACAAGTTGTCTTATTTATTTATTAAAACAAAAATTTCTTCATTAGAACAACCTTTAATATAATAATAAATAATTTTTATACTATTCAAAAATACACGTAATAACTTCACAGAAAATTTATCATGTACAGTCTTTCTTTATTCAGTTTACCAACCACTTCCCCTTCCAGTCATGGAGGGAACTATATAAATCAAAACCTGGTTGAAAAGTCAAGGGTGCAGATTAGGAACGGACCGACAAGCAGTAATTTTGTTGGGTCACGCGGTCCGTCGACATAAATGCCCCCCACCCCCCACCCCACCTGCATTTTTATTAGCCAATAAAGAATAGCACTATCATGGTTTCGTTTTATCATCCTTCCAGCTTAAAATTCATCATCGTCTTTAATTGCAGCTCTAAAAGTGCGCAATAATTAAAAATGATGGGATGGCTTGATCGTTGAAGGCACGCCTTCTTTTTAAACCCTATTTCTTTTTATATTTTTAAAAAAATCAAATGTTTTTTTTTAATTTTAAATTAATATATTTTTTATATTTTTAAATCATTTTAATACGTTAATGTTAAAAATAATTTTTAAAAATTAAAAAATATTATTTTAATATATTTCTAAATAAAAAACATTTTAAAAACAACTACAATCATACTTCCAAATAAATTCTTAAAGTTTCTCTATGTATGCTATAAAAACTATGATTCAAATGAAAAAATATAATCTTTTATACTTCGTGTAAACACAGCCCAGCAAAACAGGCTCTTAATTCAGCTACTCTTGAAATCTCAAGTCAGGCTACCAAACTCAAATTTCCACGAGTTCTTTAACCTTGTTAGAAGCCCCCCAAAAAAAATATCCGGTGTGTGGAAAACTGGTCCAAAAATGGAAAAACGTGCAATGAAGGTGGATGATAGTGCCCGGAGCTCTTTACTGGGGTCATCAGATGATGATAGATCCTCACCCTCCGGGAACCGGTGGGGAACCCGCTTAGCTAGTCACTTTTAAAGCTATAATATCTTGTCAGGTAATCCGTGAGAAAGAAAACCTTTACACTGGGGTCCAGTCTTGCTTCAAAGGAATATTCTTTTAGCATAAAGATATTTCTTTTCTTTTGGTCCTGTTACTAGATTTATGCAAGTTTATCTACAAAATTATTAAACTTGAAAATTAAGTTTGATGGTAAATAAATTTATTGCTTTTTAATATTTTATGAGTTTGATTTTTTTTCCTCTGCACACACCAGATACTTATAAAAACTAAATTTATAAGTCTGCGTCACACAGCGGGCTAAGACAAAAAAAAAATTATTAGTGAAAAAATACTCAAATGATGCAAGTTTATTTTAAAAAAGTAAAAAAATCCAGGAATCAGGATATAGACCCGCCCGAGTCAAACAGGTTGGTATAATTTAATTAGATAATAAAAAAACAGACAGCAACGATAAATGAACCGATTTAAATAAAAAAAAAGTTTTCATAAGAACCTAAACAAAAAGAATGATTATCAAAATAAATAAATAAAAAATGACAAAACTCAAATCTCAACCAACCCAGTCTGAAATAACATGATTAAAAAAAAAAAGTCAGGTTGAGCGAGCATGTCAAATATGGAGCTCGGGTCATGAGAACGAGATAAGCCAGTAAAAAAATAACGAAACTTAATTCTTAATAAATATAACGTACAAGGATGAAATTAAAAAAAAAAACACAGAAAAGCAAACCAGGCAAGCATACCAAACTCCACAACCTGGATCATGCGAAAGAGATATCAAATTAAAAAAAATGACTCGAAAACACTTGATATAATCCATCAAACTCGAAGTCCGGATAACGGGATTGGGGTAAAAAAATAAAAAATAAATTAAAGAAAATTACAAAACTCAAATTCAGAAAAAAGAAAAACTACATGGAAGATTGGAATTGAAAAGGAAAAATATAGTTGAAAATAACTTTTTTTGAAAAATATCAAAATATTAACTCGGGCTAAGCTTTCAAACTCGTGACCCGGGTCACGAAACCGATACCACCCCATCGAGAGAAAACATGGAGCTAGATTTTCAACCAGTCTTTATGTGGAAGGATGAAAAAAAATCAACCTTATAAAATGACCTACAAAAAAAAATATAGCAATGAAAAGATGAAAATCAAATTCGAAATGGAGAAAAAATCAAAGGACAACTTATATTTTATAATCGAATGATGAAATTAAAAAATTAAATTAAATTTCACAAAAATATCAAAGATTAAAAAAATAGCAATTAAAACAATAATGATCAAATTTGAATAATAAAAACAAGAGAACAACCTTCAATATTTTGATTGAAATGTAAAATTAAAAATACATTTAATTTTTTATAAAAGAGCTGATAACACAAATTTAATAATAATAAAAAATAAGAATCAAACATTAAATAACAACTTACCATGACAATAACCATGCACCCCTCCATATGGAAGAGAATAACGTTATTCATCTAAAACCACTACAGAAGGTAAAGTTTGGCTACTAGAGGTAGCTGTCCTCGTTGCTGAAGCACTGTTGCGTCCCTCACCCCTCAACATATGCGCTGCATGCACCAATCAATCTTACATTGCTTGTTAATGATACCCCTTTTATCTGTCTCGACATCAAATTTGGTCTTCAAATTCTCAGTTGTTCTAAATCAAAAGAATTACAAATATATTTCAACTAACCGACATTGCAAAAACTGTTTTATCGACATTGCAAAAACCCTATATAAAGATAATCACAACAAAATATCAAGTCAATTCCCAAACAAAAGAAAAAAGAGGAAATGATCAAGTTTTTTTAAAAAGAAAAAGAGCAGTAAAAAAAAAGAAGTAAAAATATCCGACTTGATCGTGCAACCAAGTTCCTAATGTTACAAGATTAAAAGGACTCGATATTTTTCAGAGTCTCAAATTCAAGCCACAAAACTTTAACTTTAATTACTATAAAATAATAAAATAAAAATATATCTTAGAAAATCAAGTACCAACTAACTAACAAAATATTCCCTAGTATCTCAAGGTCCCTATTTACAAACCAAAATAACCACACACAAAGCCTGGATCAACATCGTTGCAATGTTAACGGGCCAAATGTTTTTAAAAAAACACCAAAACATAAAATACTGAAGGAAAGAAAGTAGAAAGAAACAGAGTGTACAATAATTTCACAAATAGGTTTAGTTTTTTTTCTTTTAATTTAATTTTTAATTTTAATATACTTTGAAAAACTTCAAAAAAAATATCTTAAAAAATACACCGGTTAACTTGCCGTCAAAAAATAAATAAATTAAAGTAGTCGACTTACGTAGCGCGTTATTCCTAATAATTTCCCGGGCATGTACGACGCGTCAAACCAGTGTCTCACTTTAACCCTCTTATTCTTATCTGCTTATTAAATTACAGTAATAACTAATAACGACAAAAATATTAAGGTCTCCTCTGTATACTCTCTCAGCAAAACCGGTATACTAGTCTGTCTATTTTCCACCTGCAGAACTTTAAGATTTTTTTTTTAAAAGGACAACGTGAGGCACATGTTTAACATTTTGGGGTATGTGAGACAGCGGAAAAAACTGCTTTACAGAGTGTTTTTTATTTTAAAATATATTAAAATAATATATTTTTTAAATTTATTTTTATATCTACGTATTAAAGTAATAAAAAATATAAAAAAATAATTTAAAACAAAAAAAATTAATTTTTTAAAAAACACTGCCCAATCACCGCGCAAAGAAGCCTCTTGTACACGATCAAAAAACAGGTATAATCCACCTCATCTTATTTGTATATAACAGTGAGGCATAGTGTATAACAAAAACAGTTGAGGTTTTCTTCACTACAGAAAGAAAATTGGGTTTCTTTAATTTTTCTCCTTGATTTAGGTTCGTTTGATCGTCTCAACAATATATCATTAAAAAAAAATATTTCCATGGTGAAAAATTAAACGATACATTATTAAAACTGATTAAAAATATCTCGACAATTGTCAGAATCTAAGTAAAAAACGAAAGAAAATAGTAATATATCTCGATTTTTATTTTATTTATCATCATCATCATCGTCGTCGTCATCATCATCGGAAGCTACCTATCAAGCGTCAAGTAACCTAACCATTTATCTAGCGAAGGGATAAGAGTGTAGAGGGAGTAATGGATTCTCATCACAGCCAAAACCAAACCCAATACGCCAAAGCCACCTGTCTAAACTGACCCCATCAGAAAAACAAAAGGGTCAATCTGGACCATCACCAACTAATTTATATGGAAACCATTCACACATCAATACTCTACGTATACAGACAAGACACGAACAACACTCTCTCCTCTTACATACAAGAAAAAATAACACAAACTGTAATCCTCAAAACTCCAAGAAGTGAAAAAAATTTCTCCAATGTCTAAACAGACCTACAGAGTTTGCTTGTGCTTTAGCAGGAGGTTCAAGCTTGCAGTGGCAGAGGCACCGGAGGAGATCAGGGCCTTGTTTAATCAATACTCGGATAATGGCATCATGACCGACAATCATCTCCACAGGTTCTTGATCGAGGTTCAAAAACAAGAAAAGGCTACTCTTGAGGAAGCACAAGCCATCATTGAAAGCCTCAAACATTTGGCCATTTTTCACCGTAAAGGGCTCAATCTTGAGGCCTTTTTTAAGTATCTTTTTGGTGATAATAACCCTCCTCTTGATCTTAAACTTGGGGTAATTTTTGTTTTCTTACCTTTCTTTGTTGAGGCTAAGTTCTGGTTCTTTAATGACTTATGTTAAATGACTATTTCTTTTTGCTTAAATCCGGTACTTATCATAAATGCTGGAATCACTTGAAATAGCTAGACAGACTCTTTTTTTGCCCCTCTAGTTTTTGCTCTAGTGACTAAAATAGGAAGTTTGTCGGGTTTTTTGGTTCTATATTGGGAAAAACTCAAGATTTTGACTTTTGACTAGATGGGTAGTAATTAGCTGCATTGATCAAAGTAATTCATGATTCAATTAGTGCTATTGGTTAATTCTCTTTGAAACATATGATTAGATGCAGAAAGATCCATGGGATGCCTGAAAGTGTCCATTTGGCTTTTGACTTTTGTTATTTAACATTTCTTTATGAGTGGAACGTCTTTCATTTTCCCCAAGAAACGATCAGGAATGTAAAAATAAAAGTTTTCAACTATTGCCTCTTTGTCATGGTTTATTTTTTAACTGATTTATCTGTTTTTTTTTCGTGGAATCACTGCTTTGTTTCAATCTCACTTAGATATCTGCGTTCTTTTGTATTTGCTGTTCTATTGCATTCTCTGGTTTCAGGCGCACCATGATATGACAGCTCCCATTTCACACTATTTCATTTATACCGGCCACAATTCATATCTAACTGGGAATCAGCTCAGTAGCGATTGCAGCGATGTTCCCATCATAAATGCACTGAAGAAAGGTGTGAGAGTAATTGAATTGGATATATGGCCAAATTCCGACAAGGATGATGTGGAGGTACTTCATGGGAGGTATGCTGTTATTGTGCTAATGCTGGAATCTCTAATGTGGGTACTAAATGATGTTTAATTGTTACTGCAAAATGAAAATGAAGCAGGAACTAAAATTATTGATACAGCAACTTAAACGCGATATTTTTTCTTAAAGTTTTGAGCTTGATCTTGAGTAGGTGATTTGAATCATAAAGAAGCCTTGTTGTGTTTTTTTATTTCTTGACGGAGGATCCATATGAGCTAATTTGTTAAATTCTTTTACATAATGCAGTATCCTTTAACGCATAAACTTTGCCTTAATTGACTTTTAATCGGGTATCAGAAATTTCTATTAACTTCAAAATACTTTTGAAGCATCCTTCCCTTAACCAGTGGTACATTTTACTTCGTTTAGGACTTTGACAACCCCGGTGCAACTTATCAAATGTTTGAGGTCAATCAAGGAGCATGCTTTTACTGCCTCTGAATTCCCTGTTGTTATAACTCTAGAAGATCACCTTACTCCAGATCTCCAGTCTAAAGTGTCTAAGGTGAGTCTTTGTTATTTTGTAGGGATGTGCAACTCTCACGGGCTAATGATTTACAATTCTTTCAATGATTTCTAGATGGTCACTCAAACATTTGGAGACACACTGTTTTCTCCTGGCTCAGAATGCTTGAAGGAATTCCCTTCCCCTGAGTCATTGAAGAGACGTATTATCATATCAACAAAACCACCGAAGGAGTACCTTGAGGCAAAGGAAATTAAGGATAAAGAGAGTGATTCCCAGAAGGGTAATGCTGCTCCCGATGAAGAAGCTTGGGGGAAAGAAATCCTTAATCTTAAAGGCGCTGATGACAAGGTATGTGAAGACGCATATTAGTTTTTAGCTCGCCAGTTTTTTCTAATCTCATTCCTGACCAATCTTCTCGAAGCAGAATGAATTGGACGAAGATGATAATGATGCCGAGGAAGATCCTGGTGAAGGAGACCACAAGTTGCCGCATGATATAGCACCAGAATATAAACGTTTAATTGCTATTCCTGCTGGGAAGCCTAAAGGTGGATTAGAAGAATGTTTGAAAGTGGATCCTGATAAAGCGAGGCGTCTTAGCTTAAGCGAGCAACAACTTGAAAATGCTGCAGAGACCCATGGAAAAGAAATTGTCAGGTATCAACAAGCCCTAAAGCATTCTGTTGAAAGAACTCTATTTGAATGACTTAAAAAAATGACTTTTAGTATTTTATGTGGTGGCGTTTATTTAGTCCTGGCTTCTTATTTTTGACTCCTTTGCAGGCATTATCTATTCCATTATTATGCCAGTAATAAGCTGATGTGCTTCAGAACTATCTCCTATGCACACTTTGTACTTGGATCATTAGAAAACCAAGTTCCATAATGTCTAATGAATGACTTGCTATACAGGTTTACCCAGCGGAATATACTCAGGGTGTATCCAAAGGGTATTCGTGTGAACTCATCCAACTACAACCCACTAATTGGATGGATGCATGGTGCTCAAATGGTTGCTTTTAATATGCAGGTTTGTGCTCCAAAATCTAAGGATTGAGTTCCCCATGCATAAACTTTGAGGGCAGAAAGTGAAGCTGTGTGGATTTGGTGTTACATCATTGTAGTTTTTAAGAGTTTTGGCCTTTTGTTTGTAAATGGATTTGCTTAATTGAATAATTTTATTCAAAATTGTGTTTAAAAAGTACTAGACTGATAGAAGAGAATTGTGATGGAGGCTTTCTTGAGTATAGTTATCTTATACAACACTAGCTGACTGGTGCGTTAGATATATTATTGTTCTTTCAAATTTGTACAAGTATGTGCCTCCACCAAATACTAAAAGCAGGTCTTTCATTCCAGGGATATGGAAGATCACTCTGGATGATGCAAGGAATGTTCAGAGCCAATGGTGGGTGTGGTTTTGTGAAGAAACCGGATTTTCTTCTGAAGTCTGGTCCACATGGCGAGGTATTTGATCCCAAAGCCAAGTTACCTGTGCAAAAAACTTTGAAGGTGAGTGCTTTGTTGTCATTCACTTTGATTGGAATGGATTTTTCCTGGATTTCCATTTAAAACGCCCATATAATGTCCACTTGTGTATTTGCTTTTGCGTTGATTAGTAATTGTAATCTTCTTATTGCTGAATAGGTGAAAATATACATGGGTGAAGGATGGTATTATGATTTCCATCACACACATTTTGATGCATATTCCCCACCAGATTTCTATGTGAGGGTAAGTGGATACAATCTTCTGGTCTCATTTTCTTCTCTTCATAAGTGACCATATCCAAAATATTTTTGTCTTATCGCCAAAAACCTCTTGTTCTGGTTGTGTCCATGGCATTATCCTCGTTGAGATTTGTTGTAACCCAAGGCTTTACCATGACACCGTGTTTGTCTTAGCTGTTACGTGTTCCCTGGATTTTTGCAGTGTGCTTCTGGTTCCATTTTGCTCAGTTCTTTTTGCCCACCTCCCTCTTTTCCGAGAGCTATCTGAACCAGACCATGAAAATAATGGATAATCTAGTGCAATTCAACTTTATTTTGTGCAGGTTGGGATTGCTGGGGTCCCTGCAGATACTGGGATGAAGAAAACAAGGACTCTGGAGGACAATTGGATACCTGTTTGGGATGAGGGGTTTGAGTTTCCATTAACTGTTCCAGATCTAGCTCTGCTCCGGATTGAAGTTCATGAGTATGACATGTCAGAAAAGGATGACTTTGGTGGTCAAACATGCCTTCCTGTGCGGGAGTTGAGAGAAGGGATTCGAGCAGTTCCACTCCATGACCGCAAGGGAGAGAAATACAATTCTGTAAAGCTCCTTGTGCGTCTCGAATTTGTTTGATACCAATGGCAGTTCCATGCCAAGTATAAAACCACTGGAGCGATGTAAAAATCTGTGAAGTCCATTTGTTGTTGTGAGCTGGTGTGATTATGTGATTTTTGTTGCCGTGTGAACATAATAACATCTGCCTGCTGCTTTCCATTGGCTGTTCGTTTTGATGTACTATAATCTTGTGAAATATGTGACAGCTAGCAAGTATTTTTGTAGTTGCCTCAAGACAATAAGATCGTTAAACTGTGATTTGGGCAACATTGAATCCCAAGACAGCCATCTTGTTTCTTGTCATCAGTTCCCGTTGATGCTAAAAAAAATAAATTCCAAGTCAATCTTGTTTCCTATTTCCAGTCTGTTTTCCAAGTGGTCATCGATTTGACCATAAGTTTTCACCACTTCTTCAATAAAAGAATTGTTACAAGCGACAGCATGCATGGCTTTGTACCGAAGGCGCATATGAGGTCAGCCCTAAACACATTAGAGAAGAGATAGTCAATCAAATTTGCAATAAAATCAATAGGGAAAGTAAGACTAAAATTTAGAAAGAGGTACCCTATAAGGGTCAGCCTAGCCCCAACAATAGTGTGGTGTAGTGTGATACTGTTTCCATCATACTTGTGTAAGGAAGCAGACACCAGATACTTCACAAAACAAATTAGGGCTTGTCACCAGAAATGAAACCCATTATGATAACCATACCTGTCCATTGGATCTGAGTTCTAGCCGTAGGGAAGTAAGCGGTCCAACAAACAGTCCAGTCCTGAGCCCAACATTCCAAAACCTGGAACCTTTTTCACGTGAGTGACTTCATTACCCGCCCTCAATTTGTTCTTCCATCTCCAGCCAAATCAAACCCACCACCCCCGAAATCGGAAAATGTCCTCCGCCCTTGGCTACCACCATCACCACCACCTACAACAAGAACAACAACAACAACAACAGAAACCCTTCTCCGACTCCGATTCCTACTCCGACTCCGACTCCGACACCACCAACAGCCAAAACCAACACTCCGCAGATCTCACAAACTCAATCTTCAAATCCTACTTCGAACACGCCAACCACCAATCCTTACAACCAACGCAACACGACCTAACCAAAATCAAATCCTTCCTAACCTCCTCCTCCTCTGGCGCTCTATCATGTCTCATCTGTCTCGAACGCATCAAAACCTCCGATCCGACCTGGTCTTGCACTTCTCTCTGCTACGCCGTTTTCCACCTTATCTGTATCCAATCCTGGGCTCGCCAAGCCTCCGATCTCTCCGCTCTTCGCGCCTCCACGCGCCTCCCTATCTCCTCTGATAAAGCCGCTGAATCCTCCACCTGGAATTGCCCTAAATGCCGCTCTGATTATTCTAGATCTAAAATCCCCAGAAATTACCTCTGTTTCTGTGGCAAAGTCGAAAATCCA
>Ga0307511_10004096_pt1 | contig 14902 bp, 15 predicted proteins | sample 13_EM_MG_FD_200266 | JGI IMG/M metagenome (GOLD analysis project Ga0307511, IMG submission 200266) | Populus trichocarpa ectomycorrhiza microbial communities from riparian zone in the Pacific Northwest, United States - 13_EM | ecosystem: Host-associated > Plants > Roots > Unclassified | place... | reverse complement strand
AGCGGTGATTTAGATGGGTTTCTGGAGTTCGGGAATTTTTAAGCGACATGTTCATTGACATGCACTGACGGAATCTGGTGTTCCGTTCTTGCTTTGATGTATGAACGCTCCTGTTACTTCTTAGGCCCAGTTTTATACTACAGCCGCTCCTCTATATTGGTGCTCTGGATCTTAGAGCAGGCTCTGAGAATATTTCTTACCCCGATTGTTGGAGTGGGCTTTTTGTTTCGTTTGGCAGGGTATATGCACCTACGTACTCTGCTTAGAATTAGCTTTCATGAATTCAGCCAGACTATTATTGCTACTTGATAGTACTATTTTACACCTTCCAATGCCCCTTTTAAGATCCAGACTACCGGTACCTTTAAGTACAGGGTGAAGAGTAGACTTCTGGGCTCAGGAGTTATGAGCGCCCCGGCAGATTGATATAAACTTGAGCACCAGCCTCTGTCCCCCCAAGGGGCTATGCAACCAGATCACTGTTCCTCTGCCAATATTGATCACGTACCCCAAACCGGCTGTCAGTCACCCCATCAGCAAATATGGTGGGATCAATCTCGCGCTTGTTGTAGGGCTAGATCAAGAACGTAAGAAAAGAAGTATACCCATATTGAAAGATATCATAAAAGCTTAACTGACAAACCATAAATAGTAGGGGCCTTACGACCAAGCATTTGTTCGCGGAAAGAGTGTTGGAAGTGACGCAGAGAATACCGGCCAAAAGCTTCAGTCATTACTATCCATACGTATACCAACTACCTGATATCTTGGTTTGGTTTGCTAGGAGATATTGTTACAGCTTTTAAGCTAGATCCCCACGCACTTACCCGCTTCCTTGCCACACACACTACAAATTTCTATGACTGAAGATGTGATGTATGCTAAAAATCAGCGTTGAAGGTCATATGCATGAGTCATACCAAAAATATTTGATACTTCCGTTCTTTAGATTCTAGAAAAGCTAGAGGAATAGAGGTGGTAGAAAAGCATGTTGGGCCGAGCAGACCTATTGACCAACACTGCAATTGTCCCCGATACACATGTGCTTTGAATTTATAGCCAAGCTTTTATAATTACATCCTCTATGCTCTCTAACTTACCGTATTGTATCAAACAATAAAACAATTCGCCCTAGGCCCATAGCTATAGCTATAACAGCCAAAACCAGACCAGGGTTTACCCTGAACTTGTCATTAGGTATACACGGGAAATAATAATAGCTGAGTTTCTCAAAGGATACCTGGCTGTTTAATCTCCTTAGGTAATTCACGCTAGTCGGACTAAACTACATAATAGAGTTATGATAGTCTGGTTGGCACGAGTTATGATATTCTCGGAAACGGTCGCATTAGGACTCACACGCCAAATAAACTTTACGTGCAACCTATTACGTGCAGCCAGACTATACACCTACATACGGTTGGAGCCGAAGTCACACCCCAATGCTTTGGCACATAAGACCTCGTGCCCTCCACTCAATTCAAACTGTTGTACCCTCCCCAGCAAGATTGGTTTCCAGAGTCTGCTTTTGCCGTTTGCAGGAGGGGCTTGATTGTATCCAGTTCCACCCCCAGTTATACCGTATGGCATCAACCTTAGCAAAGATGACATTGCCCCTAGCAAAGGAACTGACAGCCCCAAATGGCGTGAGGTAAGGTGCAGCAGTGTTCTTCAGTTCCGTTCTAACGTTACCGCCAGGTATACACAGCCCCTTGGACTCTTTATCGGTAATAAGTTTGTGAGAAGCAAATCTGGGGACACATTGACCACCATCAATCCCACAAATGAGGAAGAAATCACTTCTGTCTATGCAGCAGATGAGGCAGATGTAGACACTGCAGTGGATGCCGCAAGGGCTGCATTCGAAAGCCCCGCATGGTCTGAGTTAACACCAGAAGCCCGTGGCAGACTGCTTTACAAATTAGCAGATTTGATAGAGGAAAACTCAAAGATACTCGCGACAATTGGTACTGCCCCTTGTGCAGGCCTTATCTGACTGAAAACTGACATCGTAGGCTAAGATACTTGGTAGCTCCACCTCTTTACACCTTGCCACATGCATTATGATACTCACAGCAATGGCACTCGCAGGGACAACGGTAAACCGTACAGTGTCTGTCTTGCAGAGGACGTATCCGAGTCGATTAGCGTATTGAGGTAGGAAGCCTTGATAGCCATCAGCAACACACTACCAGAGGTACTAAGGCTCAAATACAGATATTACGCCGGATGGGCTGATAAAATTTATGGGAGAACCATTGACGTTGGTCCAATGAAGCTGGCATATACCCTACATCAACCCATTGGCGTCTGTGGTCAAATAATTCCGTATGTTCTAATTTCCGCAGGGGAATTGAAGGGGTTGACTGACTGTTCGCATGCAAAAGCTGGAACTACCCGTTGGTAAGGCTTGTTACCCTGAATATGGATTGTCCACTAACATTTTGGCCACAGATGGTAAGAGGTCCCCCGGGCCTCTGCCATTCCAGTCGTAATACAGGCTAAGCTTGCCACCTGACTATTGCAGCTAAATAATTATTTGTCCCATTCTAATCCTCTTTATTAGATGGCAGCCTGGAAATTGGGGCCTGCATTGGCTACGGTTAGGCGCTCCCCGTCTGACCACTAGCCACGAAGCTCATCTCAATGTGGTCAGGGAAATACGGTAATCCTCAAACCAGCAGAGCAATGCCCACTATCTGCTCTTTACCTTGCCCATCTCGTAAAGGAGGCGGGCTTCCCTCCCGGCGTTGTGAATGTTCTCCCGGGCTACGGAGGCAAGGCAGGTGCGGCTATTGCTAGTCATGCCGGTATTGATAAAATAGCCTTCACGGGTTCTACCGTTACTGGGAGCCTGGTAATGAAGGCTGCTAGTGCAAATCTCAAGAATATGTATGCTCATGATCCTTCGTAATAGAACGCTGCTCACTATCCCAGCACACTCGAAACTGGTGGTAAAAGTCCCTTGGTTGTATTTGATGATGCGGACTTGGATCAAGCTGTGAAGTGGAGTCATATCGGAATTATGAGTTGAGCATTATATAAACCCTCCTTGATTTGAATGACTATTGACCTCAATATCGTAGGCAACATGGGCCAAATCTGCACTGCGACATCTCGGATCTTCGTACAGGAGAGTATATATGAGAGGTTTATTGACGCATTCAAAATGCATACCAGAAAGATTTCACAAATTGGTGACCCCTTCGCCGAAGGTACTTTCCAAGGCCCCCAGATAAGTAGGGTACAATGGGAAAAGGTTATGTCATACATTGCATCTGGACAGAGCGAAGGAGCAAAGCTGGTTATTGGTGGTATAGAGCACGGCGATAAGGGATATTTCATTGCGCCCACTATCTTCATGGACGTTGAAGATCATATGATAATTAGCCGAGAAGAGATTTTCGGCCCAGTCGTAACCATTGCATCTTTCAAATCTGAGGAGGAAGCAGTGACGAGAGCAAACAACTCTAACTATGGCTTGGGCTCTGCTATATTCACACAAAATATCACGAGGGCACATAAAGTTGCAGCTAAAATACAGGCGGGCATGGTTTGGGTGAGTGTCTCGTTGACTGTCAATACACAGCCACGTTAACATTCATTCAGATAAATAGCAGCAATGACAGTCACTTCGGTATCCCCTTTGGGTAAGTTTCAACCACAGCAGATAGAACTGAACAACTACTTTCAGATCATGCATTAACCCCCGCCTTTAGTGGTGTCAAGCAAAGCGGTATAGGGTAAGTACTCTTATCCAGATTTCTTAAACTTTCACGATGATAATCTTCGATCAGGCAAGAGCTCGGAGAGTATGCGCTGTCCGCATATACGAATGCGAAGGCAGTCCATGGTTGGTTCCACCCACCTTCATAAATACCTGCGGAGGCTTACAATCTGTAGTAAACCTTGGTACCAGGCTATAGTTGGCTATCTTCCATGAATGGGATTCTTTTAGGTTGCTGTGTTAATGGGCGGAAGTCTCTTAGGCCGTTAATTTATTTAACTTAAATCCACCCATCCCTGTATCATTAAATTTATCGTATAATAGCTTCACAGCTCTAGTTCTCCGGGCAAATAGATAGATAGATTCGACACTTGTCGACGCCAAATCAATGTCGGCTACCGTTGAGATGTCAGGGTAATCGAAGTGACTTTTAATGAAACGACATAATGACATGGCTTATCTAACAAGTAATGTGATTTGTATCCATCAATGGCCGCATGGCCCAATGGTCAAGGCGCTTGACTACGATTCATATCCGAAATCAAGAGATTCCAGGTTCGACTCCTGGTGTGGTCGCCACTTCTTGTTTTTTTTTACTCATTTCAGACAATACTAGATTGAAGCTTCTGTAATAAATAGGATCGGAGCTACTCTGCCAAATCCGCATGCTCACCAATCTCATTTTTCCGGCAGAAACATAATATTTCCTCTTAGAACTATTGTACATAGCTCTCAAAGCCTCCTTTGCAAACATAAATAAGTACTTATGAGACTTCATAAGAAATAAGAAATCATACCACAACTATAATATCACAAAAAAAAAACAAATGAAAGATATACGCATGTGGCAAGGTCTCCCCACAAAAAAAAAAAAAAAAAGTAATTAAAATAATAAAACCATAGTACGGTAATAAGTACGCTCCGCTAAATATCAACTTGTCCCCCACTTCATATCATAATGTGACCCCCATAGCACCGACCAAAAGAATTGCTGGAATTGAGGATAAAAAAACGATAGGGGATATTATTAGATATTAGAAAATGAGTTAAGGGAAAGGTAAGGTAAAGTTGAGGAACTGGCAAGACGAATGTGTAGCTGATTGGAGAAACCTACCAGGGTTTCTGAGTTAGCTTTAGGAGGAGGGGGGGAGCTGGATGAAATGAGGGTAACAATGTAAGTTAAGCAGAGGCTTGGGGGGGTCAGCTGCTAGAACAGAGACGCAATAGTGATTGACAATCCGCCGCACGTATGCACAACATGGCTTGCCACATGCACTTGCAACGAAAGTTACCCTCCGTCAGTTGTCTCCACCATTGCCAAGTTTTCCACTTCGTTAGTCTGCTGCCACTAAGATAGCTTCCTGCTCCTGCTTCAAAGCTTCGTCCATGTCCCTACTCAGTGCACCCTCTAGCTTTTTAATCAGGCCCAATGCGCCCCCTTCCTCAGTTACTTTTTGCCTGATGTCCTCCCCATTCATTCCCTCCATTAACATCTTAATTTTTCGAATATGTGGTGGCTCGACATGGCCATCTTCTCCCTCTGCTTTATCGGAAGTTTCTGAAATGCATATATCGCCCGTACTTGCCTCTGATGACTTTGGCATTTGCTTCTCAAAGATCTGCTTCTGCACGAACATTGCTAGCTTATGCATTTGGCCTTCCTCCGCATCAAGTGCCCGCCGTGAGTGGAGAGACGAGTTAGATGGCTGGCGAGAAATAGATGGTGTTTTAATACGAGTTTCGTCATTATCGTCAATGTCAATGCCAATGGGTGACAAATGGTTCGAGGGTAATTTATCTGACGATGGGGATTGAGGAGTGGGGACCTTCCCATGACCAGGGATAGCGAGGAGCCCGGAAGCAGTGATGGGAGGGGAGGCTTTTGTGAGCGGAGAGGGAGCTAGTCGGCAGTCAGGGTACTCTTCTTCGAAGCGGGCGATGACACGGAATAGTGTATCATCTAAGAAGAGCAATTTTCCTGAAGATAATGTCAGTGTACTACCATAAGGGTGGAGATGCTATCCGTGTACATACGGTAATGTATCTCATCCATCTCTCCCCGAGCAGCTTTCTGGAGGGCAGGCTGTATCCGCTCTTTAATTTTTCGTGCTCGATAGAGAAGGGCCTTGGACATGTCATACGCTCTCCCAGCGTGACCATCTTGTGTTGGTCCATCAAGCCCTGGAGAGGGAGGTACTTTGTTGGTATAGGGTTTATTGCCCAGGCATACACCTAGAGCCTGACAAAAGCTAAGTTAGCCCTGAGTCTCTTGAAAAAAAGTGTGGAGATGAGATCTACCTTCACCACACCAGTTCCTCCAACGACTAGATCATCCTTTTCTCCATCACCTGGGTAGGTCTCTTCATCGTCTGTATCATTGTGCTCGATGTGCTCTGCACCTTGATTGTCATGATATAGCTCAGCATTCTCCATATTTCTCAAACAGAACGCTACGACTTTTCTTGCTAGGCCCCGAATAACCTCCCCAGATCCCAGACCTGGATCGTCAATATCCATCCTGACTATTGTCCTGGACACCTTAACAGCTGCTAGCAGAGCAGTATACAATGCAGCCCCTTCTTCAAGGCTACCCTCTCTGTTCACCGCATCAGGCAAGCCTAGGGCGTCTTGGTTAGTAACACCCGGTACCAGCATCGGATTGTCCAGTGCATCAAAGTGTGCCAGGGACTTTATCTCTGGCAAGATTTCGCTCAGAGCAATCGCATGGTCTGGTGTCATGAAGGTATGTGCCAGTTGTAACTTCTTCAACATTGGAAGTTGTGGAAGGTACTTCCGCAAAACTGGAAGAGCATCTGGCTGTGTAGAGAATAGGAGTGGGTTGTGTGAGAGATCGAGTAACCGAAAGTTTCGCAATACAGTGAGTGCTGGAAGTAAACTAGATAATGACCCGGCATTCAAATTGCAATTGGCAAGTCCGAGGGCTTGAAGAGGTGAATTTTCATGCAGTGAAGCGGCAAGAATATCTATGTGTTCCTTGAAGAATATGTTAGAGCGAAAGGGTCCAGTACATGAAGGCCCGAAAAACACACCTGAAGATCGTTACTTGACAGACTGAGGCCCTCACAGCTTCCGTCCTTAACCCATTGTGCAAGGTAAATGAGACCGTCATCCGTAATGTTATTTCCTTCCAAATCCAGTCTTTTTGTTCCTCCTTTGCGCACTGCTTCCACAATGCCCCGTAGTTGCTCCGTACTTATATCACATCGATTCAGTGCTAACTCCTGTAGCCCTACACCTGCCAATCTTTCGGAGAGCGCTCTACAAAATAGAGCCGTGGTATCGGATAGATGAAATACAGTTGATGGTATTGGTCGCTTTGGCACCTGTGGTAGCTGGATCATCGACACATCAAGAGCCTTCAAGGAACGAGACATGTGTAGGAACAAGCTGATATAACGCCATCCATCGCGCCCGATTCTCGGATTATTTCTAAGGGAAAGCCATTCAACCATCCCTCTACATCTTGGCGCATCTTTCTCCTGGATCACACGACTCCGATGGCTTTCGGATGAACCACCTGAAACGGTCCTCTTGAGATCATCTTTTTTAACCCTGTGCGTCAACTTCGACTTTGGGATAGGTTGCTTGACGGCAAGCAAGCCGGACAATATTACTCTCAATGCTTCGTCGGTGAGCCCACAATTCTCAAGGTCCAGCTTTGTGACAGGCGCCAGCGCTAGGAAGTCGGACAATACAAGAGCGTCACATAGCTGTAATGGGTGGTTGGATAGATCAAGGGAGTCGAGAGATGTCTTCCCAGCAGAGCCTGCAAGCTGTTCAGCAATCAACGGCAACATTGGAGTTTCCCGCAGTTGGCAACATCGCTTATAGATACGGGAAACATCCGTAGTCGGCCTCCGACGTGGCCGAGACGCCGTAGCATCAGTCTTCGGTTGGCTAGAGGTAACTTGGTTGGAACCTGTAGGAGAAGGGGTTGGTTGTGAGTTGGGTGCAGTTGCTGGGAAATTAGTAGCCTTACTGTCGACAGAGGGTAGTGTTTCTTTACCCGCCTCTTCTGTACTCTCAATCCCCTCAGCTCCATTCGGCTTGCTCTTCGAATTTGCATTCCCAGAATTTGTTTCCGAATTCTCTTCGATGTTCCTCTTCTGTGTGTCTTCGGGCGTATTCGAATCCTTCCTTCTAGCATCACTGGGAACACCCTTCTCCGCTGTTTGTACCTCGGGCGCCGCGCTCGTGATAAATTTCATGGAATGTTCATCATCCTTGGGCAGAGGTGGTGGAACTGAAACCTCCACATCGACGCAGAATGCAACCTTTTTTAGCCGGACACCATCCAGTTCTGATATCTGACATCGATCTCGAGTATGATTTTTATTCATAACCACACGCTCACATCTCCCCCCATTGCCCTGATTCTTTCCGAAGGATCCCCTTCCTGGAACACTTGAGGAAGATAATTTCCGTAATGTTGCAATGAGAAACCCTGGGTGTTGCTTTAGAGGTGCCTCGGTTGTTGGTGATGCTGGAACCGGAGTCTCGCCGTTATTTGAGGTGAATTTTGAGGAGATGCTTGATAACCATGAATTTTTTCGTACTGGTGACGTTATTACTGGGGTGGGAGTTCCATTGGTTAATGATGCAGAAGCTGTCGTATGCGGCTGTGAGGGATTGTGATGGGTGGGTAGAGGCTGAGGTGCAGAAGTTTGGGGGATACCATCGCTGCTGTTTGTTGAATTGGGTGGAGAACGAGCACCCGGAGATGCTGGCGGGCTTCCTGACTGTTGGCGATTTCGGTGATCTATCAATGGGATACAACTGTTAGCTATGGTGCACATTGTTTCCTGCCGAACAGCCGCAATATCCGTATTCCCATGTCCCGGAGCCCGAGGTAGTAGCTTTCCAAATGCTGCTGCTATGGGGGCTGACCTTTAGTATGAAATTGCATCCAACCCAGGTCAACGCTATCGATCCCGCTCATTGGGGTTGAAGTCGACATGACTGACCTCTGCCGGGGTAGCAAATTTGAAAGCACAAATCAAGAAAACGAACTTGTGATGCAAAGAAGAGTTGACTCGATAAAAATGGTTCAAATGCAAGCCAAAAGCATGAGCCCTGATCGCTTTGAATGTGTTTTTTCGTTGGGGAAGGCTGCCGCTGGGTCGCCTAGCTGAGACCTTGTTTTCCCCAGTCTGTGGCGGATGCGGGGGAATGGAGTGATAGGCGTGCGATTGATCTGGAGGGTAGTGCAGATCCTTGCCTGTTGATCCTCGGGCTTTATGGCCTGAACTGCTGCCCTTTTGCTTTCTCTTGTTTACTGCTTTTATATTTTTTTCTTCGAATCTGCGATATAGCGAAGATGAGAGATGCTACCAGCCGGGTGCAGCTCTTCACACAGCGCCCTGCAGGCAGGTAGGGGCAAAGGAAATAAAGTAGAAATAAGGGTGGGGGGGGTACCGTATATGTTGCTATCGACTTATTTAGCGGGACCGGAGACGTTAACCACTTCACTTACTCGAGTACATGAGGGCAAGTTTATGACAATCGAACAGAAGCCAACAGCGCACGTGTGGTGACGTTCTACGGCACAAACGTGTGGGTCCCACTGACTGAGGTGTGGATGGTGTCGATAACGGTCCTCACGATAGGAATTCCCTTTGGTCCCTGATCGTGACACCGTCATCAAGCCGGACCAATGACGCCAAATGAAATCTAGGTTCGGTCCGGCGGAGGGGCCGGAATAAGGGCTAATGTGTAATGTGGATGTGATTCCTTGGTGATGGATAACCAGCCATACCATTTTGGATACCGGGGATCGAGCTCCTGAAAGTAGTGAGCACCCTTTTTCTGCTTAAGACTAAACCTTCAGTCAGAACCCAGATCGAAGTACATATCCTCAAGAGCCAGTAGTCCTGACCCACAAAGACAGACTACAAAGAAGGTCTGATCGAGACTATAACTGTTTGCATAGCTCGGCCAATTCACCCTCTGGAGAATGCCATCCGTTCCTCAAGAGGAACCGTATTGGTCTTGTGCCTCGTTGTGCCCCTTCTTTTCTATCCATATATCAGCTTAGTTACCCCTCTATATTACCGAAACACCCTTATAATGTCATTCCGTCATACGTCTACTTGTTATCTGAGGGCAAGGCGTTGGTGGTATGGTCTGGTATCGCCATCTACTTGCAGACTTCCGTTTTTGGCATCCAGCTACATCATATCATGTGACATATCAATCTACCGCAAGAACAGACCCCCGGTCAGACTAAATGTTGGTTGCATATACACAGAGAACTACTATCTAGCTTGTGTCTTCAGTTCCGACCAATTCCTGCTTACCACATTGACCTCAACAACCATATCCAGACTACAACCATATCTCCAAATTCAATTTTAAGGACTAGAGATACTCCCTTAAGACCTTATTTATCTATTTCTGTGAGCCCACCAATAATTCATAAAATCCAAAAGAGCGACAATTCTAAAAAAATAGTAACAGTTTTTTGTATACTGCCAAGGCACTAAACACGAAATAACGGCTTGGTAACTGGTGCTGATGAAGGCTAGACTAATGCTAATCTAGGTAGATTCTTTCTGTATATGCAATCACAGGAGCGGTCGTGCCAACCAGACTAATATGCAATCTACGAGAGCTTGTGCCAACCAGACTAATATGCAACTAACATTTAGTCTGACTGGGGGTCTTACTTCTGAGTTCTTATGTCGAAGCCAACCAGACTAGGTAGGATCGAGGCTACCATCCAGACTTGGTGTGACAACCAAGACGATTCTTTGAACCTGGCCCCTACTGACTCGAAGTCTGAGGTTACGCTGTAGTCTGAGGTAGTCTCTAGTACTTTCTAAAACATCTCACCACAGATGGCATTTCTACACGGAAAGAAATTACTAGCCTAGTGGAAATCGACCAGTGCCTGTTTCCACAGCGCTAGCAACCACTTTCCCTTATACCCGTGTATGTATGTATGCAAGTATGTAGGAAATCATAACGCAAACGCCCCCGAAAACAAAGCTTATCTCCAATTGTTTCTGGTGTCTTCTTATGTCTCTCAAGATTCCTAAACCACTAGACCGTTTGGCTATAGGGACAATCCCGTGCAAGCCGATGTCATTATCAAATGCCATATGATTGGTCCTCAGCAGGATTGGGTGTGAGTACATGTACTGTAGTCAACCAAGCGAGAGAAGTTTGTAGAAATTTTGGGACCAACTATGTTGTTACTGGAGCAGAAATACCGCCAGCCAGACTAACCTAGAATTGCGTGAATGTAACCAGACTAACTTGAATGTTTGTGCCGGGAGAGCTGCGGCCTTGGCGTACGCCAATCGTGACATCACTCCCTCAACACCAAGTTCAGAAGTATCAAGTATTAACGGGTTTGGGATGGAAGGCCCTGAGATGCCTTGTTTGGCTGGGGAATGAAGTAGGTGTATACTTAGTATACTTAGTATTTAAAGACCACTTTCTGGCCGCTTCCTCCATCACTTCCATCCTTCATTCTCCGTACAATTCACTCTCCACAACCAAAACAAAATCTTCATCAATTCGCCCGTTCTAAACCAAACCAAAATAAAATGGCCTCTAAGGATCAACCCTCTACTCTCAAGTCCTACGCCGACTCTGCTACTGCTACTATGCAGTCTGCCATGGGTTCCATCACCGGTACGTTTCTGTTCTTTTGTTTTTCGAGATTCATAAGAGCCTTTTTTGCTAACTCTCTTCGTTTCTTGTTGAACTAGGTAACCCAAATGACAAGACTCAAGCCGACTTGAAGAAGCAAAATGCTGCAGATGAACGCACTGCCTCTCAAACCGGTGCCAAAGTCGGTCCCTTCAGCTCCTCTAGCACTGGTGAACCCACCGTCGACAACCAAGATCGTCGTCAAGGTGCATGGGATGAGACCACGGGCTCTGTCAAGAAGGCCGTTGGTAACTTGACTGGAAATGCCGCACTTAAGGTAAGCTTTCCATCCAGGCCGGAATACTGTCTAGCGCTGTTCTTAACATACAGGACAGGATGCTGGTGCTCGTCAAGAACAGGAAGGCCAAGAGAAGAAGGCCGCAGGCCAAGTGAAAGACCTCACCTCCGGTGCCGCAGACCGTGTGACTGGAACGATTGGAAGTGGTATGGCATCAATAGTTGGAAACACCGAGGCTCAGGGTAAGTGCTTTGGTATCCATGTTGTATATTGACCATGTTCTAATTTTTGCAACAGTCGACTTTCAAAGGCAACATGATCAGGGAAAGACCAGGGTCCGTGGTGTTGAGACCGAAGTGAACTCTCAGCAGCAGTGATGGATTGTATTATATGCCGGTTATGAGGATTGAAGTTCATTGTCTGTGCTTTGATACTCTGGTGTTAGCGGTGTTCTTGCTTTCCTGAAATGAATAGCTGTTTGTTAATTGATTTAAGGATACTTAGATATCTTCTCTCGATTCTTATGGTTTGTGAGGTAGTACTCTGGTTGCAGTGAAGCTAGTAAATAATCAAGCACAGTATTCGTGGTTTAAACCCCATTCTTCACGATTGCGTACGGGAAGCATCGGATGCACATTACCGCAATAGAGAGAACGAAATCACAATGCATACCAGTCACGAGAGCGACTGCTGCTAGGATGTTCGAGCCCAAGTCCTTCCGTTGAACGCAAATGGGACTATTCTTCAACCAATACTGAAAGCATGGCGTGTCCCATCATAGCGTGGTCAACAGTTCCCTGTGGTTCTCAATTCTTCTGTATTTTGGGAGAAATATTCGAGGAACTAGTGTAATCCATCACCTGTTCCGGAGCAAAGAAAACCATGAGGAGGGAAACTAAAGAAAAAATGATGAAACCTTGAAACCCCATGACAAAAGACATACAATGAAACCGAGCCCAAATCCGCGCACTCCACCCAATACCAGAGGTTGAAACACATTTTTTTTTCACAAAACCTTCTTGACATGTAGCCCATTTAAGCAGATGCTTGGTGCTCTGCAATCTTGGCCTGGACATTCTTGACTCTCTGCTCACGACCGATCTTGGTGAGCCTGTGCTTCTTGGACTCTGCCTTCCAGTAGTCGGCCCCCTTCCTGTTGGCGGCATCAGGGTCTGGGAGGTTGGGGTTCTCGCGGATCTTGGCGTGAGCCTCGGTGTAGATCTCCTCAAGCCCGTCGGCCTCGACACCGTCGTCAATATATTGCTGGAATTGAGACTTGTAGCGCTCTTCATCATCATCCTGTGGAGGGAGTAAGCATAAGCCTGAGGCTAGAAAGTACAAAGATGTATGCTGGACTTACGGCGAGAGTCTCCATATACTCCGCAACGTGACCACCAAAGATGTACTTCCTCAATACCTCAGCCTCGAGGCTCTTGGCCTCAGGGTCGTATCCGGGGAAACGGTTCTCAGAGTGAGGGATGTAAAGACCGCCATCAGAAGCACCCTTCATGGCACCAAAGACACGGGCACCAGTGGAGGTCTTGTGGAGACCAACATCCAAGTGGCACTTGAATGGGCGGCGGGACTCATCGTCATCCCCCTCGGCAGCCTCGGTAAGCTTGTACTCTCCATCAGCCTCCTCAACACCAGTGAAAGTCTCGTCAAGGCCCAGCTTGGTCAAAGTTCGGCGAGCGAGGAGAAGGCCAGTGGCATAGGCAGCAGCCCAGTTTGTCAAACCGTGCTTGATTCCGTATCGCTTGAGCTCATGGGAGTAGGCGGCAGCGAAAACCTTGTCACCCACAATCTCAGAGGTGACAATCTGGCAGATGACCTGGAAGAACATGTTAGATTTCAACACCTCAGATGTTTGATGGAGATACATACATCACGGTTGGTGAAGCGAACAACGAGCCTGTACTTTGGAGCACCGTACTTGGCCTTGTGCTGGGTGATCAAACGCTTACGGGCATAGTAGTCGGTCTTTCCTGACCTCCTTCGCTTGTACTTGGTCTGGAACCTGGAGTAGTAGGCGTTGTTCTTGACTTCCTTGGTGAAAGGCTACATACGAGGCAGCCAGTTAGCAAAATTGCCCACCTCAGCTAACTCCGGATATCCAGCAATTGCAGCTTAGGACTGTGCAGCTTAGGACTGGATAAGCGCTCTGACGTACCATGGTAAATGATTTGCCGGGTCGGTGTTTGAAGTCGAGTCGGAATATCTGTCGGTTGTCGATGTCACAAGGGAAATTTTGGTGAAATGAAAATACAAGGTCGGTAAGTGTGGACCAGGATTGTGACTGCGAATTTTTGGTGTTGATAAGTTTCAGTGGGCAGAAGCCGCCAAGATGGTAACCAACTTGGCAGATTCTGATTATCTTATCTTATCTTGGCGAATCTAATGCCCGGTGGCCTGGCTTACGTAATGGCACGAAGTTTGGAATTTTGTGCAGAGCTTCCGCCCGCCACCGTGCCTTAACTTGCCTCTGGGGGTACTGAGATTCTACTGTATACAAGCTTTTCCATACCATCTCGTGGCCATATCAGCGGATTAATTTACCGGCTGAGAATACTACATGTATAAGAAGACTGGTCACAAGATAGCTATATACATCTTTCTCGACCGTTTCGTTTGAACGTTTGACGCCTGACACTCACCCCCACCACTACCGGTAGACCGATAGTGCCCATCTGAGGAACGTAATCGCATTCGAGCAACTCACCAAGCTCTATAACCCAACCACGAACTCTACGCCTCCAGAGGATCCATGGACGGCTCATTTACACACCTTGGAAACCATTTCGATGATACTGCATCTACGATAGAAACATCCTCTGTGTTTGACTATGCAAAGCCCCGCCAGTATGATGAAGACGATACAGAAACCGTCGACGATGGCAACCTAAGCCTAGCCAGTGTCCCAGTTGGGAGGTCAGCTCTGGGGGACAGGAACTACGGAGAAGAGACTGATGGGCTGGGGCCTCATGAGGGGCTTGAGAACGAGGCGGAATTGCCTCCTCATGCTTGCGCGTAAGTGCTTCTTTTGTTTGCATGACCGGCACCGAAAGGGTTTCTATGCAGATCGAGGCTGACTCTTTCATCTGGCAACAGGTACTGCGGGATTCACTCTCCCTCAAGCGTGGTAAAATGTCTTATTTGCAGCAAATGGTTTTGCAGCGCCCGAGGCAATACTTCGTCTTCCCACATCATCAACCACCTTGTCCGCGCTCGCCACAAGGAGGTGATGTTGCATTCCCAATCGA
>Ga0307511_10004095_pt1 | contig 14902 bp, 15 predicted proteins | sample 13_EM_MG_FD_200266 | JGI IMG/M metagenome (GOLD analysis project Ga0307511, IMG submission 200266) | Populus trichocarpa ectomycorrhiza microbial communities from riparian zone in the Pacific Northwest, United States - 13_EM | ecosystem: Host-associated > Plants > Roots > Unclassified | place... | reverse complement strand
CCCCGAGTCTCCCAATTACCGCCGACCAAGCCAATTTCGTTGTCACCCCCAGTGTATCACTCCGCACTTCCATCGTCTATGCCACAAATACCGCCAATCCCTCCAATCGCTAGTCAAATTCCGCCGCAAGCCCCACAGCAGATACCTCCGGTGCCAGTAACCGTAGCCACGGAGCGGCCAGCTCTTCCCATCCATCCCCCGCATCATAGCCCACCATTCCTACCTCAACATCACGCTTATCCATCTGTTGGGCAAGGGGCACAGCTCCCTCCAATCAAGGGTGCACTATCCTCTCATGGGCCTGGTCCAATAACACCACATGGTCCGCAGCAACCCCCCCCGATACCTCATGTGCACTCTCTTTCGCATCCAGTGTCTCATGGCCCACCGCACCTAGGGCCGCACCCAGGTTCACACTCGGGGCCACAACATCCTGCACAGCAACATCATGGACCACCACATATCGGGATTCAGCACCCTGGGCACCAGCACTCTGGCCCTCAACACCCTGGCCCTCAGCACCCTAGCCCTCAGCACCCTGGACCTCAGCACCCTGGACCTCAACACTCTTCCCCTCAACACTCTAGCCCACATGCGGGTCCACACCCTCACCCTGGCCCACACGCCGGACCCCACGCCGGACCACACCATGTGCAACATTCTGTACCACAGCACTCTGTACCGCACCCAGGACCACACCCTGCATCGCAACACTCCTTATCGCACTCAGGTCCAGCATCTGGGCATGGTCCTGGTATGCATGGCTCCCCTCCTGTGCAGAGCGTTCCGCATACTCCACAGCAAGGTTATTCACGCCCAAACATCACCTCCCCTCATCATAGTGGAAGCATGCATAGTCACGGGTCCCCTCACGGCGTCGTTTCGCTTCCCCGGGGCTCTCCTCCACACTCTGCCATACGGCATAACGAGATACGACACAGTGATATGCGACATAGCGGGTCACCACAGCATTCTCAGGGGCACATGCCAATGCATCATTCTCCACATCCCATGCATTCTTCGTCCTCGCTGGGTCACCCCCCACAACCGCTGCCGCCAGCTTCCGCACCTCATCCACACCAACCATCTCAGACACTAGCACCTTACCATGCGCATCACTCTAACCCACAAGGGCCAATACACCAGCCAATTGGGCACCATGGGCCACTTCACCCACAGCACCATGTGCATCACCCAGTCCACCCACCACAGCCTTCTCACCGGGAGCTTTCGCAGCCCTCACATAGCTCACATCCACCCATTCCACCCCACCATCACCAGCAACACCCACCTCCCCAACATCAGACGATTCAACATATCAAACGTGAGGAACCACCCACGCCTCAACACACTCCTCCGAAAACCTCTACAGCATCTAGCAGTGCATCATTGGCGAATCTGCTTCACTAGAAGGTGTTTTCTGTTATCCCTGGGTGTTCTGTTTTGCTTCGATAGTTTCTTTTGTATTCTGTGCAAAGTAATAATTTAGCCTGATTTTGCCTTTTTCTGGTTTATTTAAAGGAGTTTGATTACATTTCCTTTTTTTCCCGCAAATTGTCGTTTGTACAAGCTCTTTTATTGCCCCCTTTTTCATGTTTATTGTCTGGTTTTGTCCAGTTTTGTCCGCCTAGGAACTGTACGGTGCATCCGGGCCTAAGGTATGAAGAAGCAAGGACAGGCAAGTATTTAAGATTTTGAGTTAACTGTATCACCACCATCCCTTACGCTTAGAGTGGGTGTGATGATGTACATCCTCTGTTACAGTCTTCATTTATTAGAGACTTGGGTTCCTTTGACATTCCTCCTGTGTCATTTTGTTGGGTTGTGGTGTTACTGTTTGTAAGGCCGCGGTGACGTATTTTTTGTGAGCGTGCGGGGTGGGGGAAAAGAGGCTTTTAGGAGGATTATGGCAATAGAGTGGTGTACTAGTTGAGAATGAGGTATGATGCTGAAGTAATTATATCAAAAACCTTTCGCTGCTCTCACTTCTATGAAGTGATTCGGAGCAGCCCAGTTGTTCCAACACCTAGGTAGCAGTGCTTATCGAGTTCAGGGTAACGATCGAGAGATAATATTAGCCACTCTCCCTATGTCACTTTTTGGAGTCGATAATTGATAGCCACCTACCATAGCCCTCCAAAGCTTAAGGTTGCTTCAACGAAACTAGCCCACTAGTTACATACCCCCGCACCAGATATTGAACGCCATGTCTATTAATGGGATAGTTCTCTCCTATAGCTCGTTTGTAATTTGAGAGCGAATAATAATTATACGTCAAATCAAGTAGGAAAAAAATACTAATTACAGTAACATTTTTTTTTTCTTATTTAATTCATAAAGATGTTACAATTCCCGCATAAGTAGGTCGATGTCCAACGTAGCTACCCGTTCCGTCTAGAAGATCTCGTCAATAAATAATTGACTAGGTATATACGTAGGTATATGTACGTAACTATCCACCCCGTACCTAGTAGTAACGAAGCGATGACCAGACTACTGCACTATCACATGCATGCGGCGTATTCACAGCATCACCATCATGCTCTTTGGACGAAACAAGAGAGGGAACTTACCTCGGCTGGATCTAGAACCGCCCTGCATGTATCTACCTACAGATAGAGTACACAAGGCCGCAGGAGCGAGCACCCGCAATGCATGATTTAACGTTGGCAAGGGTGTTAAATGGCGTGGCGGTAAGTCACTTCGGATTCACGTCACAGCCCTCAGTATGTAGAGATCAATAGATTTAGTGTATTGAAGCTATCTAAATGTAGTCTCAAGTAGATATTGCCCCTGATATAGTGCAAACAGGAGTAGATACCAAAAGACCTTTTCTCTTTTAAGACCAGTCGCGAGGAGAAGAACGGAATAACATACACACCAAAACCCAAAAGAACACAGAACTTACAAGCGCGAAAGCATCTCAACTCCCAAGTTAGGGGCAGTCGGGTAAAACCAAACCACCCCCCAACTATATTCCTGTATCCGTATCGGTTACTACCGTGTCGGTTACTGGTATGCAAATGCCACGTTTTACCACCCCCGTGGCCAAGGTCACTAACCCTATCCTTGCGTAAAGTTTCTTCAAGGACAAGGTGTCGTGATGCAATACAAACCTTCCCTATGATGCTCTGCTCCTGATACTCTATATTGGTGGTGATGGGTGACGGTCGGCGGTGATGGCGGCGCTGGTGTATCGGAAAATGGAGGGAATGAGGTGATGCTGAAATTGATATTCCCTCCGTCACCCGAGACTAATTATAACGTGAGTATTAGGACCCCAGTGATGTTCCCTTGTGCGGGTAACCGTTGAAGGCCCAATTACCATGTCTAGCCTTATTCATCCGTCCATATATCCCATACTTTGCCGTAAATCCTCCACCTCATACAATATCTTGAATACCGGTGCACAATCCACCCTATGCCGAAATCCTATATGCACATCTGCCCTAAACTCATTCACTTGCTCTAGCTACCCAAGGTACGACTGACTAGGCACTCCCTAGTGCCATTGCGTCCAGGTTATTGCTGAGGCTGGACGGTGGGTCTTACGATCGTGCTGATGACGGGGTTGTTGGGGGTGGCTCCGGCGAGATAAGAGGGAGAGATGGATGGAGTTGGAGAGTAATATTGCCAAGCAAGCTGGTATAGGGAGGGGCCTGTGTTCTGCTGTGTATGTTGCTCCTCGCTGGTGTCCAGCCTGAGATATATGAAATATAGAAGTAAGTAATTTGACCTCAAAAGAAGTCGGGATCACATACGGCAACTTGATGTTTCTTTGAGGTGCTAGTTGGTTTTTTTAACCCTCCCGGAAGGTACCACTCGGTAGTTGACTACCATTCGGTTCCCGACGAAAGGGAGGTGAAGAAAGGCTTTGTAGTCTAGGTGTTAGTTGGTCCGTCTGTGGTGAGAGGTGAGGGGATACAGATACGCACGAAACGGTTATTATTGTCTGGTGGGGAGTGCAGGATCCTGTACCTCAGTACAAAGCTGCGTAGACTGCAGTGAGCAAGGCAAGAAGTCGTTAGCATTACTATCATCGACACCCATCAATAGTGGTGGCAGTAGTAGCATGTATTCTCTCTCTCTCCCCAACGGTCATTGTTGGTACGATGTAAGTAGTGGAATGGAGGAATCGGGTGCAAGGGTGGCTTTAAGTACTGGTGATTTGCTGACTCACCGCCCTCCAGGGCAGCACCGCCAAGTCCACGCAAGGAATAGTCTGGTTGCACGCAGCGGTTTGCCACGGCTACGCCAACCCTCGGTCTAGTCTGGTTACAAGGCTGATCGTTTCTTATAAATCTAGAGCCTGGTATAGGTAATATCATAGCCTGGTTGGCACGCTACATAACTTTGAAAAAAAGGAAAAATATCAAAGTGCCGGACTCGCCTCTAGCGACGCCTCGTCTCGCACAGCTCGCACCTCAAAACTGTGTCAGGATTAACCAATGTGCAGGCCCAGCAGGCCCATTGAGAACCATTGCCTGCTCGAGCCTGTCCATGGTTGGCCCCCCCGCTAGTAGTGTCTGAGGAGCGCCTTGGTGAGGGTCTGGTGTCGGTTAATGACGAATTCGGAGTCCTCGACCCTGTTGATACATTCTGTCCTTGCTTGTCGTTATAAGGTGGGGCTGGGATTTCATCCGCTTCATTGCCGGAGATGAGCATGTAAGGCGGTATCTGACCTCCATTCTCAATTCGTGCCTCGTTTCCAGCTTCTTCGAGCATCTGGATCTGAATCATCACCGCTGCCATCTCGTCTTCACTTAGAGGTTCTGGTTTCTCATGAATACCATTTACCATGCCTCTTTTTATGATGGCATTCATTTCACCTTCTCCATGCCCCAGTCCACAACGCTCTGCTTCTCTGCGCCTCTTCTCAGCAGCTTCCGCTATACGGTTTCGGTCACCTTTCTGGACAGGCCTCCCTCTCAGCCGAGGGGGTTTAGGTAGATGCGAAGGGGGCAAGACCGCTGTGGATTGGGTCTGGACTGGCTTCGCTGGTGGGCAGTGAAATCCTTCTCCCCTCGATATAGCTTGCTTACGCAATTCTGTCAGTTCCGGGTTATAAAGCCCTTGACCCCCACCTAGTTTTTGCCCATCTGCGTAGTAAAACCCTTCTCCATTATATCCGGATCGCCGGAGTTCGCTGAATTCCCATACGAGTTGATCCAATAGGGCATGAAATTTCTCATCGTGATCCTGGTGTACATTGTGTGTGATTCTATGGGATTTGGTTAGTTTTTTTTTGCACAAAGCTTGATAGCATATGATTCTCACTCATGGAGCATTGTATGGACCAACTCCTCCATTGGGTAGAAGGAACTCCGGTCCTCAGGTCTCCTGAGGCGTAAAGCAATCACTTTGCCAGACCCCTCATTGTACCCTGAAATTTTCGTGTGTATGGTTAGTATATCAGATATCGACAAAAATGTGGGGGTGTTAAAAGAGCGAAGGCGGAGAAAACCTAGAGTAATCCTAGACCGAGTATTCCAAGCAGGATTTTCCCATAGTTCCATCAAGACAGGAACCCTCCACCCATGTTTCTGCATGATGGGCTTGACGAGGGATGCAGTCTCGCGGAGCAACTGCATTGCCTTTTGCTCGTTAGGATAACCCCGCAAGGCGATAAACTCGCCTATGAGTTTCCCACCATTTGCACTCATCTTGATCCACTTTTGAATCACCCTAGCTTTGCAGTCGCCTGACAAAAAAGTGAGGCAAACGGTTGTAAATCCGTGAGAGCTCTCGTTGACGCTCCCAAGCTCGAGCCTTTATTGTTTGGAAGCTGGCTGTTGTATGTATGTTGAGATCCGATCTAGACTGAGAGTGTGTAATGTGGTTCTTTGACCCCTTTCCTCCTTAATATGGTGCTTTGATTTGATTAGATTCGAGATGTGCTGGTTGAACGTGCCAGATTATTGGTTAGAGTGTTGAGTTGCCCAGGCGTACGTGTTTGTGAGGCAACTTGTTTTATTGATATAACTAAACTAGGCAGACATATGTACATGCATCCTGAAACCCTTCCTAAGTACTCAAGGAGTTCCAGAAGATTCAGCTTGATCATCTCGAATTCAAAGGTTTGGTAAGCAGATTACGTTTTTTTGCCAGGCCTACAGGGCCAACACCTAGTAGGAAGTGTTTGTGAGAGTGTAGGATGTTTAGTCTGGGGGACACCAGTCTCTCGTTAGAGATAGAATGTTTTGTTTGTGGCCAGACTGATACAGTGAATACAATATCACGTATCTACGTATCTACATATGTATGTAACGTTCCATATGATTAATCTAGTTGCATTGCATGTTTCTCTAATCAACCAGGCTAATGTTTCTCGATGATATGATACGGCACTTAGAGTCGTACGCAGTGATAGCTTTTTACTTATATATCTAAACATCTACATCTACCTACCTCATAAGCAGTCGGAAGATGTGACGCCATTAGTCTGCACTAGTGGATATTCATCTGGTATGGTTCTAGACCTTTTCAAAGAAATGTATCACGAGCCTCACCTTTCTGAAGTCCAACTCCCATATAATTTTCAAGCTCCAACGCTGCAACAGTGAACTATAGCAAAGCTGGTAGTATCGCCTGTGGGGGTCATACTCTGCGAGTAGCTGTCAGTCGCCATGTGTTGGGTTTCCGGCATAATATTTATTTGCAGGTAAAAGTATTTCTGGATATTACAAGTAGTGCACATCCGTGGTGAGCTCGGGATCTGGCTTTCGTGGGTGACTGGGTCCATATGGAGAGGCGTAGTGGTGTAGGAGCGGTATTCAAAGATAACAGACTTGAGGATTTTTATTCGCCGCAAACTAACGCTAATCAGCCTACTAGGCTTCTTCTTCTGAGTAGATTCTTACTATAGACGAGCCGGGGGGAGAGCGGCCTTCAGCTCTTTTGAGGATAGAGCAACATATACGAGGGTAGTCTGCAGATCTGGTGGGCGACAAGTACTTGGTGCCAACCAAGGTTAAGTACCGCTAATTCATTAAAGTTAAATACCTACTAAATAGGATATCGCCGGGCGTAGCACCCAACGCCATACACACTGCAACTGTAAAATCATCACACTTGACAACTGGGTTGCAATTGCTGAAGTAGTATTACGCAGTGTGTTGTTTTTCATAGCAATTGTTCACTTCCAGAACGATATCTGTCCTTCGCGTGTGGTGTGGTTCCGGGCACTAATGGAAGTTGTAATGATAGCCTACCTCATGCCAAAAAGGCAATCATACTACATGTTCTCGAATACTATGTAGACTACGAATACTAAGGTCTATTCTGAGACTGGTAGTCGCCTAGTCTCGATATAGTTGTTCATCAAAAATATGGTACACGACGGCCAGGAGATATACAAATCAATGTCATAGCTCGAGATACTTGGGAGATCTTCTGAGGACACAGCTACCGGTATGCCAACTGAGAAGTCCATGGTAGCTCAATGTGCTGACATGCGGGCATCTCCGTAGAATCCCATGAATGCAGAGGGGCTGGGCTCGTGTTTGGTTTTTGAGGTACCTGCATTGCAGATCCAAGAAATGCCCATGGTTCTGGCGAGTAAGATTCCTGGTCCAAAAGTGAAACCTCTTTATAGAATAAGTCAAAATTCGAGCATCAACAATCGTATTTTTTGGTTCCTTTTTGACCTGGCGCTCGCAAAAATCTAACGTGAAGAGGTGGGATATACACCTTCCCGAGCCACAGTTAAACTACTTGGAGAGTGTATGAGAGTCCTTATCCCCTTCTGCAATAGCGCCAGGCCAAAAAGAATCAGAAAAGAGTTGCTACTATAAAAAGGCAGGATTCAAAATATTTGACTACTCTTACTCGCTAGTTTTCCTGTAGACGGGATGTACCGCAAAGGGTCACTACTTCCTTGCCTCGCTGCGAATCTTGAGATAACATTGGCAATCTATTTTTCAATACAACTGCGGTCTACGACTGGCTGATAAAAATTGGCATCGTGTCAGTTTTGGGGCCACGAGGAGGAGTCAAGGAAAGCAACACTATAGTCTGGTCGTGCTGAAGCTGTTTTAGGAGCGTAAACTATGATAGCATCTCACTTGGAGGTATCATCTCAAAGGCAACATCTCACGGGGTTGTACACTATATGGAGGGACTTGGGGGGATATAAGAAGGGTTCGCAAAGCCACGGAGATACCACATTCCACTCTCACTCCAACGCCTCGTCTTTTGTATTTCTCTCAATCGTCGCCCTACAAAGATCTTTATCCTCTTAAGATGAAGACTTCTTTTATCTTGTCTGCACTAGGCACCTTGTCTTCTGTCATTAGACACCCTCTGTCTTTGCCAAATGTCAAGAGACAGGATGATAGGTGGATCAGTCCACGGTATACTTTGTTCTGTATGAGTTGCTAAAGTCAACCCTTACGGGAAAAAGGAAGGTGCTAATCAACAAAACCAAATAATAGCAAAGCCATTAGTGATCCCACCAGTGCTTAGCCCACTTACGAGCTACACAAATGCCTCAACTGGCGAGGTCTTCGATTATTATGAGATCACAACCAGGCCCTTGACTCAGCAAATCTATCCTAACTTGCAGGCTACAAGGCTCATTGGGTACAACGGGCTGGTTCCTGGGCCTACGATCCGGACGAGGATAGGAAGAAGGAGTGTGGTTCGCTTCATTAACAAGGGAGAGAGACCTCTAAGTGTTCAGTAAGTCCCCCATGACTCGTAATGACATTAGCTAATTGCCGTGCAGTCTTCATGGCTCCCCCACAAGGCCTGCCTTTGATGGCTGGGCAGAGGATGTAGTGAAGTTTGATGAATACAAAGACTACGTGTATCCTAACCACAGCCCACGGACGTTATGGTAAGTCGTTGTCTTAACTGATATTACACACCAGGCTCTAACCCAATGTATGTAGGTACCATGATCATGCGATTCACATCACTACTATCAATGCTTTCTATGGGCAAACTGCGGCGTATATCATCTACGATCCAGTGCAGGAAGCGGCCTTGGGATTGCCCCAAGGAAACTATGATATTCCAATGGTCCTCACTGATAGGATATATCAGAGTAATGGTCAATTAGTGTCTCCCGAAGGTGAAGACACAAGCTATTATGGAGACATTATTCACGTTAATGGAGTACCATGGCCATACTTCAATGCAGAGCCGAGGAAATACCGCTTCAGGATCTTGAATTCGTCGCTCTCTAGGTCATACAAGATCCGTTTCGTTGCTGCCAATGGGGCTAACATTCCCTTTCAGGTTATCGCTACTGGTAAGTAATAGGGCCTTCTTATGTGACTCTGACTAATATTCTTCAGACTCCGGATACATTGAACGTCCCGTTAGAACAAGTACTATTATTTCTGGGATTGCAGAGAGATACGAAGTCGTAGTTGACTTGAGTGCCTATGTTGGCCAAACAATCCATGTTCGGAATGAAAGAGATTTCTCTCGAAACGAGGACTTCGCCAGAACTGGCGATGTCATGCGAATTATCGTTGGCTCGACGGTGTCTGATACCCGTAACAACAATGTCCCGGCAGATCTTGTCAAATTGAACTTCCCTACGGATAATGGAGCTCTCACACATAGGCAATTCCGGTTCGAGCGAAGCAATAGCGAATGGAGAATCAATGACATTGGCTTCGCAGATGTTCAAAACCGCATTTTGGCTAAACCTATTCCTGGCGAGACTGAAATTTGGAAATTGGAGAACCCCTCTGGTGGGTGGGGTATGTACCACAAGATGATCTATTTCGGCACCGGATGCTGATACATGTTCAATTTACTCTAGCACATCCGGTCCACATCCATCTTATCGATTTCAAGGTCATCTCTCGCGATAGACGTGGCGTGGAGCCATACGAAGCTGGATTTAAGGACGTCGTCTTTCTTGATGAGAATGAAACTGCTGAAGTCATTGCAAGGTTCCACCCATGGCGTGGGCAATATATGTTTCATTGCCACAACCTTGTACACGAAGATGGCGATATGATGGCAGCATTCGATGTCGGCGACACGAAGGCACGCCCAGAGAATGGGGACCGCTTTTCGGACCCATTGGCAGCAGAATTCCGCGCAAAGCCTTTCACAGGACCAACAAATATCACAAGTGTGGAGACTCAATTGTTGCCTTCCATAGCTAGATTGGATATCTATCCTCCTTTCTGATGAATTGGCTTATTGGTCGTCCATAATGGGCAAATGGGTAGGGGTAGCTGAGCAATAACGTCGACGCCCCTGGTGGTCTCTTGTTGTCTCTCACTTCAGAGTCTATTTCTAACATTTTGGGTGCCTCTAGTGGGCAGTGGACGAGGTTTTCTCAGGACTTAATCTATTTCTTGTGCAGCCTGTGCTCTAGTTAGTTTATATCTTTGTATATCACTAGAATAATGTAATGAGCACTTGTGATTTGTCTCTGCTCCAAAACTAAGTTTTGTCTTGGCAGCGTTCTCAGCATGCACACCTTGTCACAACAGAGCCTGATTCACTTAGCTGAGGCTTTCTGACTATTGATATTTCGAAGGCTTATTCCGCGTTCGGAACGCAATTTTATTTATCTTAGTGTATTGCTTTTTTTGCTAGGTTAAACTTGACTTCATGATCTCCGTTAAAATAAGGTTGCACGGGTTATTACGCAATTGCGGGTGCGGATTCGGGAAGGGTAGAGCTAACCGATAATTGGTGTAGAACGAGATACTAGAGATCTTGGGATTCTGTAATTGAAATGTACTGGTGATCGGATGAAGATACCCGTACGGTAGTCTGGTTAGGTGAAAGGGTGTACCGACTTTTACAGATATATCATAAACTACCATTAAGCATTCTATCATAAACCAAGCACCTGAACACTATGACAATAGCATGTCTCTCCGTCTATTTCTCACATACTTAGCTTCGATCCCTCGCATACTCAGCAAGAGTTTATTCACCGCTCTCAATCTACACTGGTTCATACTTTACCAGCAGGGTAATGTTATGTCTCCCCAACTGCCAGGCAAACTCTGGTTGGTGGGGCCGGGACAAGTGCCACGTTGCTCGCGATCGGTAAACGGGAACCTGGAAACTGTTCGATATATATATAGCCACTTGATAGAAGGTATGTATAACCCTTGGTATAAACCGCAATGAATACCCGTATTTGGAACTCGTACCAAAACAATCACCTAGCGGGCTACTAAAACAAGTGCTACAGTAAGTATGTTGACGTCACTGCCAAGGCGGGAGCTTGACGGATGAAGTTGATGTTTGGGTTGTGCTACCACCAACCAGACTGCTACGAGAGCTTGTGCCAACCAGACTAGTGCTTGGGGTGGGGACTTGGCGTTTCTGCTTTGGGAAGTCGCGACGATTGCCAAATTTGGAAGTGTGTCCATGTGGGTAAGCACGTGTGCCTTACTTACGTTGCGTGGGTACGAGTATGGCGTATGGGCTGCTATACGAGGTATTGTACAACAAGAATAGTATGGACTATATCTAACGTTAACTTGGAAGTAAACTCCCGTGTATTGCCTCTTTTGCCTCTTCATCATCTACACGCTGATCAATTTCAACATCGTTCGTCTTGAGGGGAGAAATGGCTCATTTGAAGCTTAAGGAGACTTCCGATGATGTCAACTGATGGCTGATGATGCAAAGCTTAGGTGTTGTAAGCGTATATATTCTAACGACTTGTATTTACAAATATTTCACTTAGGTGCAAGAAGTACATATACCGTTTTAACCAGGCCCTGGGCGCCGAAGCAGAAAAGCAAAGAGCTAGGGGCTAGATCAATTCCATCAGAAATTGGTTATGAGGAGCCACCGCCTCGCATGAGATAAATCCCATGCATGCAGCGGCAGCGGACTTCTGTTCCGGACTCTTTTGGTGAAGGTTTTCCTCACTGGGTATTGCTTGGCTGTAATAGCCCCTAGAACACAAGATAATCTTCATACATGCAGCGAATTTTTGCTCCGGTGCCGGGATTCCTTTTCCCCCAAAGTTGACCCCATTAATTTGCATTTTACCGCTAGACAAATTATTGGGACTCCTAGCAAGTAACCTCAGAATCCCTGTTATGCATTGCAAATGCCGTTTACTCCTGAGTGGCTCTTTAATTTTAGGCCATCATATTGTGCGGCCAAAACCCATTGATCATCTCCCCTTCTAGGGGGCCAGGGTAGATAGTAGGATACTTGTTTAGGCTTTAAGCTTGGGCAGATTTTGCGCCGCCGCTCAAATGACACCACTTTCTATTTCCTAAGAAGCCCATCAGCGTAAATCCAGGGCATCAGGCTGCAACCTTTTAAAAAAGACACATCCTTACAAACCCCTTTCCAAAGGAACCCCCCCACTCCCCAAGCAGCCATGGTTTGAACGTCCAAAGCCTTCAGGGCTCAGCCCGGGCAAAGTTTCCTCCCCTGCTAGTGTGAAGGTCCTGCGTACCTTTTGTTCTGGGGATATTAGTTCTTCGGCAGTGACTACGGGTATCCGTGAAGCAATTAGAAGAGCCTTCACTAAAAAAGAGTCAGCTCCTCGTAAGTTGTCTGGGGTTCTAAATGGGTAGAGGTACTGTAGTTTTGTCTGGTACTATGCACACCGTGATATGAAGAATTATCATATTTCTCACCATGGATCATACCCATTTCCAAATCATATTTCATATGTACGTTACAACAAATGAAATAGAATTTAACTTGCAATTCTATATGTGAAAACTCTCCTACTACCCTAGGAGGAGGAAGGAAATTCATTGTATCAAACAACAAAGAGAGGGGTTCGCCCGCGGCTCACCCGAGCCTCACCGTTGATATTCCTTTCCCTGCCACGGTGGAGACCCACCTTATTAATTAAGTCGCGGGACTCGAACCCTGGCAGTACCCCTCAACCTTTTCGCGAGATCACCAAGGGGACATAATTAGTCTGGAGTGTAAATACCCCTTTCCCTTACGCTACCGGGACTAGGCATTTGTTGAGGGGAGGCTTATGAAGGGATAGGGAAGCTGCGGTCGCATCATCATCACCACTGAAGCTGATTCATCTGCCGGCTGTTCTCGTACCCTGTCTCTTATCTACCTGCGCCCAAGCCTCCCTGTAGGACATGAACTCTGAATGACCCGTAAGTGAATTACTCCATTTCACCCACTATACGTAGCTCTTGAAAGCACTGAATATTGGCTCCCGGCGAGTGTTTCTCTTATTGCTCAGGTTACCCTGAGCTTCCGCTCGGCCTTGGCAGTGGCACACCATAAGAGAGATGCAACGGTCCTAAACAGATTGAGTTGGTCTAGACTAGCTACAGAAGTAATGTTTATTATAGGTATACCAAATTGCTTACCCCCAGCGTAGCCTATTTCAGGGACAGATTGATATCGAGAAGGGGGTTTTCTATCATATATGCGCACGGACCTTGAGGTCTCAAGATTATGCACTTTACGTTTTCACACTGCTTGCAACTTGGTTCTAATTGGAACAGACAATCTTGAATTGGAATAAATAGGGAGGTACACCTTTAGGAGAGTGAAAGGGACCAAAGGTTAAGCGTTTTATAACTGGGTTCTCAAGGCAAGTTAGCAAAAGGCATAAGCGCAGCTCAATTCCAAACCAGCGGCACCTTCAAGGCACAGCAAGTCAAGGATGTAAATGGTGTATAGGATATGGTCATAGCCAACGGGCTTGTCAAATAGAAGTTTCATAGGAGGATTTATTATTAAAATAGTAGAATATATGGAAGATGACGTCTATAAAGAATATCATAGGGGAGAGCCTAGGAGAGCCTGGGAGGGAGCTGCCCAGATGGGAGAGGGAAAGGTAAGGAGAAGCCGAGCAGTAAGAGGCCAAAAATAAAAGAACCTGAAGCCGAGTTGGGAGAGAGCGGTGAGTAAATGAGAATAGGAGAACAAGGGCACGATGGGATGTAGATTCAAGACACGATGTCCAGTCACTGGTAAAATAGGCCTAAGTGGCTACCGCAGCAGCTTCCCCACCTCGGTTGATATCTTGCTTACCAGGGAGTAAAGATCTCAAGCCTTGGGAGAGTGCTAGCAGTTAGTAACCGCGTGTAAAAAATATAGTCTGACTTGTAAGAAATACTCTCCCGACCTTATTCGAGAGTATGTTATGTTGGGGTCCTACCTTATCTGAGAAGCATATTATGCTGGGGTGAGAGATATATATGACTGAAATGTATATCATGTTGAGGTAACTGTGACATATGTCATATATGCCATATAGGCCGCGATAACCCGAGAAGCAGAGATATCACGTGAGGGATAGAATGCATGTATATATAGGCTGTATAAACCAGCGAGAGAGAAGACATGGAATATACATCGGATGAACTCGTTAACCTACTCTCCTTCATATACACTTGCCATATATATTTTTCAACATGACTATGAAAAATAAAGGGCCTCAGAGAGTTTTGCCGAGCACCGTAGAGCTAAATGCATTTGGTTTTAGCAACTCTATTTAGATATGTTTATACGCATTGAAGGGCCATTTCAATTACATCCAGGTACTCACAAACCCTAAATCAAACATACTCCCGAGTACTCTGCAACCCGGCTCCGCCTCTCGCCGTCTAAAGCATTTTGTGGGAGTGGCTCCATTCCCAAAATAGGCAGCAGCGGCCTAGCATTTGACAGCATCCCATCTATAAGCATTGGGTAACTGTACCGTGACTCGTGAACCTACCTGTCAAATGTGCGAGTTAGTGCCTCGTATGGGGCTCCCATTTGGATATCTGAAGGGCTCGCCCCGCTGTTATAATAGCTTAGCTGGTAGTAAATCTGTTAAAATATGAGCGGAAGAATGGGTTTCATAGACTTGTGGTAGAAAATTATTGATTGAATTATCGGTGGTCTTTACCACCATATATATACATGAATATTCCTATACGTTCTGCATACATCATATCCCGGCATTATATGCTTTTTACCA
>Ga0307511_10004094_pt1 | contig 14904 bp, 10 predicted proteins | sample 13_EM_MG_FD_200266 | JGI IMG/M metagenome (GOLD analysis project Ga0307511, IMG submission 200266) | Populus trichocarpa ectomycorrhiza microbial communities from riparian zone in the Pacific Northwest, United States - 13_EM | ecosystem: Host-associated > Plants > Roots > Unclassified | place... | reverse complement strand
TAATTATAAACATAGACCCCCAGTCCTCTTCACCCTCGACAACCTAAACTACATCTCCCTCCCCTCCGCTTACCGCTCCCCCGACTTCACCCCCATCCATGCGCACGACCTCGCCCTCCCTAACCTCTTCCTCTCGTATCTCCGCGGGGAACGCACCTTCTGGCGCGGTCTCACCCTCGCCTCTACTACCGCCCGGTCCCCAGCAACTCCCGCCCTCACATTCGCATTAGTAGGAGAAGAAGTCTCTCCATATAAAAAGCTCGATCCGAGGGTCGCGCCAAGTATCAAGAACGCACCTGTGATGGCTGTTAGCCCGTTGACAAGGCCGCAGGCGAAGGCGCTGATGGAGTATTATAGGGATAGTGGGTTGTATTCACAGGATGTGCAGAGCACGCTTGCTGAGAAATGGGTGCTGAGTTCGGGGATTCCGAAGGAGTTGATGAAGGCTTGTTTGAGGTTGAAGTACTAGAGGGGGAAAGTTGAAAGTAGATAAATGTTGTACAGGTTTGCTTGATCTTTGTTGTATTACTACTATACTTGCAGCTGTTTTGATTCCATTTGGTTGGGTGTATAAAGATAGAGAAAATTCACAGCACAGCACAGCACAGCACAGCACATATATCCGGGAACTGAGGCTCAGGGGTCACATGACCGTCATGAAATTTGGGCTTTACGTTATCCTATCAAATAAAAGAAAATCACTACTTTACGCAAATCCAGAACCGGCATAATCCTCGTCAGGGAAGAAAATAAGTCTCTTTGCTCCGCTCTGGTAGGATAAGTTTACCGATTAACCGAAAGGTCGTTGTATATAAGGGAGGGGAACATACCGCTGTTAAGACGACCATCCTGATGACACCCCCAGAGCTACCGTCCCATTTGATTGCCTGTCCCAATGCCCCCTTAACGAATGCCAGAGCCTCCTCCTCATTCATGCCATCCTTCCAGTTGGAATCACAGTAACCGTAGATGTAGGTAGACCCAGAGCCACCGATGGCGTATGGTGCCTTGTGTAATGAACCACCAGGTGGGATGTTGTAGATTTCTCCTCCTTTTCGGTGATCGTATCCAGCAACGATTAGGCCGGCACTGATAACGTGAATGTGAGTGACGAGTATTTTTAGGGTGTCCATTGGAAAAGCGGAGCGAGGATTACCTTATTTGGTCCTTGTTGGAGTAGCAAATCTCCTGGAAAAGGGCAGCTGCGGTGTGTGTGGCTGGGGGCTCGTCATTTCGGACGCTGTATAGACGGCATGGTAAGAACAGTGATCTCCTGGGGCGAGGTAGAGGTGACATACTGATACATCTGAAGATAGTAGTGGACCATGTCTGCAATAGCTTGGGTATCGGCGGCAGAGCCGGATCTGATTTCGGGTCAGCTAGAGCTCAATACAGGCAAGTGAAGTTCTGCATACCGGCAACACCAAATGGTTTCGTGCACCTGGGTGAGCTTGTCTGTCACTCGATTGGCAATATATGACCCAGTTGTTGTTCTACTATCGGCACCTGTGGAGCCCTAGAGTGATGAGCAAGAACCCATCTGTAGAAGTAAGGATATTTCAGCAGCTCACCTAGAATAACTCCTTTGTCGAACTGTACCGCCATACTAGGAGCTTGTCAGCTCTCATCCCTCAGGTATTTGCCTAGAGGATAAGTGCAGCTTACATTGAGGTTCCCAAGCTGTCGAAGAATTAGTTTCTTTCTCACTGGTATAGTTTGTAAGTTCCACAGGCTGGGGGGGAGTTTGAGAGCAATGCGTACTTCACCTCTCCCTTCTTCAAGTGATCCATATCCACCTGGATGCCATCTGCAGTATTGCCGTCATTAGTTTCTCAGTGCAGAATAGAAGGTCATTTAGGCCCAAACGGAGCTAGGGATAAGACTGACTGATATCCAAATGTCCTCCGGGCATGCTGGTTTTTGATATATAGGAATATTTTGGCTGCGGGGTGGGATAGTGGGGTTATATGTAGACGCGTGGAGGAGTGTTGCAAGGTACGGCCCGCTACCAAGCTATGTTTGTAACTCCCATGCCAAGCAAGGTGGGATGAATGAAGTACGGATAAGCTGATGCATGAGCCTCACATTACTGATTGCATCCAACTTGCATAGCGATGAATTGATGAATTCGAACCTCCGCGGAGTAAAAATTACTTAGCGGACTTAGACATCCGGATCACCAGATAAGCGAAGTCGAGGCCCAATTGCAAGTGCATACTCAGTATTTAATTTTGAGTTGTAGCCTAGGAGCACCACCACCACCCGCCATCCGGGTGTCGGATGTTTCGTGAGGTATGAAGGGGGTATGGCTCATTCACTCTCATAAGCTGCGCTGTGTCATGCATATGGTAGGCCCCTATCAGGCACTGGCACCGAACATCAGGGTTTGTCACACCAAAACTTTCAGTAGAGGATTAGTTCTATTCAGAATTTGAACTGTTATACCTCCTCGTCATAGCCTTGGTTCGGGTATATATTGGCCTCCGAAACCCCCCCCATCTCCCAACATCACTTTGACATCGTCACATAAGGAAACACCTGAACTTTAATTTCCGAAAGAAGGAAGCTCAGACTCCCGGCACTGCGATCTCTGATACAATACCAGTATTCTCTCTATCCACCATATCCTCTCAAGGCTTGGTCCAGAACCGAGTAACTTCGACGAACATGGCGGAAATCGGAACACCTATCCATCAACTTTCTGTGGGTGGGCCTGATCTCAGCGGAGGCAATCGTGGCCGGAGAAGATATCATGGCCGGGGTGGCAGAGGAGGCAGGGCTCCTCGGAACGAGCAGGAGGCCACCGATTCACCAGCTGTTGGGCAAGAACCCCAGCAGCAGCATCAGCAACAGCATCAGCAACAGCATCAGCAACAGCATCAGCAACAGCATCAGCAACAGCATCAGCAACAACAACAACAACAACAACAACAACAACAACAACAACAACAACAACAACAACAGCAGCAGCAGCAGCAGCAACAGCAACAACAGCAGCAACAACAGCAGCTAGGTGGACGACAGAGGGGTGGAAGACCTAGAGGATCTCGTGGAGAAGGCATTCCCCCCAATTCACAGAGTGCTTCTGCGGAACCACATGGTCAGTTCAATCAATCAGAACAACCATCTGCCGGGCCTATGGTACCACGCCAACGGAACAGGCGTGGGAGGGGTGGCAGTAATGGCATTACGACGAAAGAGGCCTCAGAATCTCAAAATGAGCAACCTCAGCAGCTTAATTGGCAGCAACAGCTCTTGCTTGAAAACTCGCAGCAGCAGCCTCACCGAGGTCAGGTCGGAAGTTCTAGGGGCGGTCGCGGAGGTGGCCGAGGAGGAGGCGGTCAGCAACGCGGAAGGGATCGCCGGGAGCCTCAAGAGGCCTTTACCACTCTCTCCAGATCGGCTCTGGCACCAGGAAGCGATAGAGCTAATAGAGGGAGAATTGCTGCACCACGAGGCTTCGGTGCTCGGTTGACGGTTACCGAGCCGGCGGCTTTTCCAACAGCCTCAGGCAATTTACGCCCCGAAGCATCGAGCTTTGAACCAGGAGCGCTTGATCACAATGAGGTGAATAGTAACGCACCCATTGCAGAGCCTTCAGATACGGAGAACTGGGATGGGGATGAGATGGAGCCAGCTCTTAGCTTTCGGCCAAGCAGAAAGGCACAAGCTCAGTCTGCAGCAACCGTGAAAGAAGCGGAGGATCTCATGACCAGAATTCACAAGGGTATAGCCAGTGGTAACTACGAATGCATGATTTGCTACGGAGGGGTTACACGGAAATCCCAGGTGTGGGATTGTGGGAGATGTTACGCCGTATTCCACTTGAAATGCATTCAGAAATGGGCTAAGCAGGGCCTCGATGCTCCACTTCCTCCCAATGCCTTGGAGAACGGTGACGACCGCCGGAGGACATGGAGATGCCCTGGTTGCCAAAACCCCGATTCAGAGCTACCCTCAATCCACGAATGCTGGTGCGGGAAAACCCAAAACCCCGAAGTTCAGCGATATATTGCTCCACATAGCTGTGGTCAACCCTGTGGTAAGGAGAGAACTTGGCCTCGAGCCTGCCCTCACCCTTGCAATCTCCAGTGCCATGCTGGCCCTTGTCCGCCATGCACAGCTATGGGACCCGTTCAAACCTGTTTCTGCGGAAAGGAATCAACGCAAAGAAGGTGCTTGGATACCGATTACGTGAATGGTTGGAGCTGCCAGCAAATTTGCAGTGACTATATGCCTTGCGGTGAACATACTTGTCCAAGGCTATGCCATTCTGGTTTGTGCGGTGACTGTGAGTTTGAGGAAGAGCTCTGCTGTTACTGCGGAAGACAATCTAGGGGTGTGAAATGCTGTGACAAGGGTGTGCCACTGAAGAGCATACAGGAGGTAGGGAGAGACCCACAACAATGGATAGGGCATTGGTCTTGCAAGACTGACTGCGAAAGGTATATATATCCCCTCTCCTGAACTTTTCTAATTTTGTTTCCGATAACTAACTGAAATGTAGGTTCTTTGACTGTGGCAAACATAAGTGCAGCAAAGCCTGCCACGTAGTTGACCTAAAACCAGCGCATTGTCCCTTCTCACCGGACAAGATCACTTACTGTCCTTGCGGGAAAACCAAGCTCACCGAGATTCTACCCAAACCGAGAGAGACTTGTGAAGACCTAATACCCGCCTGCAGCAAGCTATGTAACAAGACACTCAAGTGTGGTCACAAATGCCAGGAGACATGTCATACTGATGATTGTGGGGTGTGTCTACAAACTATGTTGGTCAATTGCCGCTGTGGGCGTACTTCATCGACTAGCCTTTGTCATCAGGGCAATGAATGTGAACCACCCCAGTGTATGAGGACATGCAGGGTAATGCTCAACTGCCAGAGGCATGAATGCGGTGAGAAGTGCTGCTTCGGCGAGCCTGTAGCCATGGAACGCATCGCCGCTTCGAAGAAGAAGAAGCAGAGGCCCCTGGATTCAGCACCCAACAGGTCCGACGAAGTTTATGAGCCAGAGCACATCTGCACCCGGGTTTGTGGAAGGCTGTTAAGATGTGGCAAACACCCTTGCCCCATGCTCTGTCATCGGGGACCCTGCGGTACCTGCCTTGAAGCCAGTTTTGAGGAGCTGGCTTGCAACTGCGGACGGACAGTTATACATCCACCAGTGCCCTGTGGCAGCCGCCCACCACAGTGCCCACACGAGTGTGCCAGGGAGAAATCCTGTGGTCATCCGCGAACTTCCCACAACTGCCATGGTGATGAGAACCCCTGCCCCAAATGCCCTTACCTAACTGTTAAAAGATGCGTTTGTGGCAAAAAAGATATCAAGAATCAGCCATGCTGGAGGGAAGGAGTGACTTGTGGCACGATCTGTGGAAAGAAGCTATCATGCGGGTCCCATACATGCAAGAAGGTTTGCCATAAAGACGGCGAGTGTGACGAGCCATGTACCCAGCCTTGTGGTAAGCCGAAAACATGTGGGCATATGGATACGGATTCCTGTCACGCGCCTTTTCAATGCACAGAAACTATACCGTGCCAGTCAAAGCTTCAGATATCCTGTAGTTGTGGCGGAATCAAACAGGAGATCAAATGCAATGCTACGAGATCGTCTCCTGGGAGCAAGGGAAAGGAGGTCAAATGCAATGACACATGTAGAGCACGAAGAATGGCTATAGCTCTCCAAATCGACCCAGAGCGGGAATCTGCTGATAAGATGGGATACAGCGATGAGACAGTTGAGATGTATAACGAACAGCCAAAGCAATTCACACAGTCAATTGAGAAAAATCTGAGGACTTTTGCGGAAGCCCCACAAAAGAGGTTTGCATTCCAACCTATGAAGGGCCAATTGCGGCAGTTTATTCATCTACTCGCTATGGATTTTGGGCTGGAAAGTGAGTCTCAGGATCCAGAGCCTTATAGGAGTGTGGTTGTTATGAAGGGCCCGAAGTTTACTACCGCCCCGAAGAAAACTATTGCGGAGTTTATTAGGTGCTCGGCAAAGCCCTCTGTCTTGTCTACTCATGCACCGTTGCCAGCACCTACCCTGGTAATTGAGCAGCTCAGGAAGCCGGGGAAACAGGCTGTCAATGCATTGGTGTTGGAAGGTATCCGCATCGGGCTTCTTATGAATGAGCTCGAGAAGGAACTGGACCCATTGCTTTGTGCTTCGCAACTGAAATTCAATATTCATTGGACGGCTGATGAGGAGGTGGTTTTGGAGCCGAAGTCGAGTTCCTTTGGGATGGACGAGGTTGAACTGGAGTTGTCGAATATGAAAGCACCCCTAAGGAGAGCTGTCAAGACCAAGGGACTAGCGAATGAGGTGGAGTTATGTTGGGTGGGCAAGGATGGGAGGATTGTCCATAAGGAGAATCAGAAGTGGGCGACGGTCGTGGGATCCAAGGGTGGTGCTTCGTCTAGTACTCCTGTCTGGGGTGGCAGACCGGGGATTGCGATTGCGCAGAATGGGTTTGGCGTACTGGATGCGTCGAGTGCAAGCCGCATGGTGGCTCTAGGGGGGAGTAGGAGCTCCTCGGAGAGTTTGAGGGAGAAGGAGAGGAAAGAAAGAGAGAAGAGGGAGAAGGAGAAGGAGAAGGAGAAGGAGAAGAAGGTGGAAGAGGAGGTGGTTGATGATTGGGAGGCGGCGGCGGATGAGGATGAGGCGAGGAGTATACAGGCTGAGGAGGGATCGGTGAAGGGTGAGGAGCAGGAAGCGCAAGCCCAAAATGAGGCCGCTGATGCTGATCCTTCTACACCACTATTGCTATAGATGCGGAAAGGGGTATTGTTGAGCCTTTGGTGCCTACGATTGTTTAATTAATGATCGTTTAGAAGGCTTTCATTGATTGTCCAGCAGCTCTTTTAATTTCTGCTGTTTAGGGTGCCACCGATGTGTAATTTTGTTACAAGTGTGTGACCTCACTTACTTTTCTTTTGGAGTTTTAAGGCTTGGGTTATGTTTTTTTCATTTTGCTTTGGGGCTTCCTTTTGATTCTTTCCTTCATAGGAGGGGGGATTGGAAGGATAGATATTGCTTCATGTGTGTGCCACGAGGTATGAAGGCATCGAATAGCTAAAGTTAAAATAGGAGCTACATACCATACCTATTCTAAAGAAACTGGAAAAGAGAGCAGCTTGAAACCACTCCGTTGGTGTCAAGTGTAGACGTGAGATATGTGACCCTTAATGTCGGTCCATATTGACAAGGCAGGGTCATGTGGTATGGCAGGAATGACCAAGTAAAATTGTAACAACTGTCGTGTCGAGACTTTATTTAACCTAGCAAAATGCTATCTCATATCTCCTCCACTCTTCCTATCTCAAAAGCAAAAAAGCACCACAAAAGGTCAACTTTTGTGTCTATAAAAACAAGAAAAATTCAGATGTCAGGTCAACTCACCTCAAGCAAACAAGCGAGCCTAGCCTTCCTTTTAAAAACACGAGGGAAAAAAAGGCAGGGGGGATATATACCTCATGAACATGGTATAAGCTACAGAAAAAACAAGAAAAACAATCATGGGCTCATCACAGACCAAAAAGGGAAAATAGGAATACCATATGAACGTTGCTTCTATGATTTGGCCACTAAAGTAGTAGTACATCGAAGGAAGATATTAAGGTATATTAAGAAATAAGAATTGAAGAGTAGAGGATCGCACACAAGAGAAGGAATTACACAGGTGGGTATGGAAGGGAAAAAAAGACAAAAAAGACCACACACTGACTCAGAAAACTCCGTAGAAGAACAAAGGGAAATAAGCAAGACTGGACTTAGGAAACAAACAACTCCCCCTAAAAGCCTAAAAGGTACCTTCTCCAGCACATATGCACAGCAAAATGCGACCCGGAAGGCACCAGAAACATTTTTCGTGACCAGGTCATCAGAACCTCCCCCAACTCATCAACATACACCCTCCTCCCCTTACCCGCTTTTATGGTCGATGGTCGCAATCAAAGGGCTCATGGGCGTCAGCGGAGGTAACATCAATTGCAGGTGACCAGATAGGGCAGAGGGTTTCTGCGTATCCAAATTTGTGTGTGGCAGCCGAATGTTTGGCGGGCGCGAGCCAGCAGTTTTCGGCCTTTCAGCAGTAGGACTAGTTTCTGGTGAAGGATTTAGTGACAAGTCCTCAACCTTCAACTCTGGCTGCTGGGGGACCTCCTGCTCCCTCTGTGTCTCCACCGACCCGACAACCGTAACGGCATCTTTCTGAGATTGTGCTGGCACTTCGTCCTTCTCCGTTACAGCTAGAAGCTCAACCTCCGGGCGTGAAGTCCGCACGCCCTCTTCATCGGTGACTTGCTTATGCCTCTGCTTTCCCTTGTTGTCCATCATGACTGGCTCCTCTTCTTCATCATCTGAGGCGTCCACATAGTCAGAAATAAAGTCAGATGCGGCATGTATCATCATCCTCTGGTCATCCCCCATGGTGAAGCTTGCTGGGGTAAAGGGTGTTAAAGGTACAGGAGTACGTGGGGTTGGTGGAGCTGAATGTGCCAGAAGAGACCCCTTCTCTGAGGGGGCGCGTTTGGTTGGAGTCGAATGAGCTGTCCCAACGGAAGGTGATTTTATCGAGAGTGGGGACTGGACTATCTGTGGAGATGTAATTTTGGGTGGGTGTCCAATCTTTGATGATAGAACTAGCGTTTCTTGTGATAGTAGCGATGGTGGTATAGGGGTGTGGGGTGTGCTAGATGGTGCCGGGGAAGATGGTGCAGAAGATCGAGTGTCAAAAGTTGGTGCTGGAGATTGCATATCTGAAGCATTATCTCTTTGTCTCTTCCATAGCTCAGGATCTGTCTTCTCCAGCTCGTCCCGCTCGGTCCAACACCCTTGCCAGCAATCCCCCCAGTGTCCAACAAGCCAGTTAAAGCAGAATCTATCAATTCTCAATGTTGAACAGAATATCATACCGAGGTTAGATAGGTTCATCTTGTTGACATCTGACTGCTGGTTCACAATACTGAGATGTGCAGACAGACTATAAAGCATATAATAGTTATAGGGAGGCAACTGGGAAAGTTCATCAATAAAGCACTGTGGAGGGCTCTCTGATTCAGGGTGATCTTTGCATTGCTCGTAGACTTTCTTTTGAATTTCTGCGGGTAGGATAGCCTCGGGCACTGCGAGTAATTATGAGTACGGTGGCAATTAAGATGCAAGGAGTTGAGAACTTACATGCTCTGAAGTACCCTTTCAGTAGGGATGTGACAGTGTGGATATCATTTGGAGGGTTGAGCGAAATATCAACATCATGCCCTATTTTATGCTCGATCAGCACCCCTCAAAGACGTGGAAGCAATTAAGTGAACTCACTGCTGATGAAGTCTGCTTTCATTTCATCTACAATCGCAGTGCTCCCAGACACCCTATACAGCCCAAGCTCCTGTGGACCGTGAACATTGAGGTATCTAGAGGAGCATCAAGTTAGTTCTAGGATTTCGATTTTTAATTAGTAGAGATTATAAACTTGGGTCTAGCATACTGTAAACAGCGGAAGGCAATGGCTGGTGTCCAGTACGCAGCCGCGTCAGCCTCAGAATTCATCTCCCTGATCACTCTCGTTTGTAGAGTAGCATCCCTCAAATTCATTCCCCACACATCAATTGGTGGCAACTTTGTCTTTCGAGGCTTAAAGTTTCCTAAATACTGAGATTGTGGAACAATATGCTGTGGCTCCTTCGTAGACTTTGCCTTCGTCTTAATCTTCCCCCATGCCTTGGAGCCTTTTTCTCCCAGAGCCTTGGCTGTCGTAGACGTTGCTTTTGCTGTTATCTTAGCTGCTTTCCCCCCCATGGTCTGCGCAGCTTCTCGGGAGGCCTTCACCCTGTTCATGAAGCGCCCTTCCGTCGAAGACGACCTGCTCGGAGTTGGGCGAGTCTGTTGCTCTGGTGGCGTTTCTGCGCCAGGACGAGGTGAGGACCGTGGATGAGTTGCAGAGCGTGCCTTTCCTTCCTCCAACTCTGTATCAATCCTGCGTCCAGAGCTTGGAGCGATGGGTGGAACCGTTTGTATTCCTCCTAACGCTGCTATTGTCGAATTTGAATGTATTCCTCCTAATGCTGCCATTGTCGCACTTGGGACTGGTTGTGTTGAGCTGGTTGTTCTTGGAGGATGGGATGCCGTGACAGAGTGAAGATGATCTCTCAGCGGTTGCCTGAAAAATCCAGGTGATAACGGGGATCGTGGTGACTGCGGTGGCTCGTTTGTATCTTTGTTGCGCTTTTTGCTCTGAGAATCTTCATTGGAATGCTTCTGGGCTGTGGGGTCCTTTTTGCCCAACAGGAGGTTCTTTACACGGCCGCTCATGGTGCCGGTGTGATTGTCAGAGAACCCTTGTAGTCCAGATTTGAGACACACTCCTTGCTTCTAGAAATCTCAAATTAGCGGCGAGGTGAGAAATTGGTGGGAAGAATGGCACCAGAGGAGGGCGTAGAGATGCAGCTGATGGTGAGAAGATGACAGGTCCTAAGGGATTACTAGAGGGTGGGTCTTACCGATCAGCAAATTTGGTATCGTGCCTAGAACCTTGGAGTGGGGGGGGGGGGTAGTGGACGTAAGGTCAGAGGGAAGATTGATGCTTTATTCTTGGAAATGAATCCGGAGTAAACACAGGGATAGGAATAGAACCGCCGTTGAAAAGGCTAGGGAGATGAGAGGGGCTACGAGTCTTTTTCCTGAATGAACGGGCCGTTAGGCTGGCCAGGTGGTAATCCCTTTTCTTTTTTTCTCCACTCTGTCAGCGACAAGAGGGAATTGCTTGAGTTGAAGTAGCTCCGACACGTAGTGTATGTAGCGTACCTGACTTCCCAGTGTACCTTTGTAGATCAAGGTATTGTCGGATGTGCAATGCAATGGCCCAGCTTCAGGGATGTCGTTCAAGGGGGAATATTGAGGATCTGTAGGTATCCAGATAGCCCTAGGGGGGAGGAGTACCGGTAGGCGGTGGAGGACGTGTAGAAGATTGGACAGGAGAAGGGAAAGGTTCCGTGATGTCAAAAGGGTTCTACAAATCCAGGAACCAAGCACAAGCACCCTGGACCAGGTCATGCACCACAGAAGGATATAACGACGCCCTATGATAAAATCCTACCATAACACCTCCGACATTATGACATTATGACATTATGATCCAATTTATTATTATAAGAGCTTGACCACAGGGCGGCAACTGGGCATTGGGCATTCGGGACTTGCAAATTGTCAAATGTTTCGGATACAAACCGATGGATCAACAAGCCCGGCTCAGGGTTGGGTGTAAACTTGAAGTTTATAGGGCAATGGGCCGGGAAGTGTAGGACGACATGAACCCGCAACCAACAAACGGCTTCCACCCTGAAAATGAAATAGGTACCCACAGCGCTCTAACGCTATTTATTGTATGCCGGAGATCGGGCTCACGCGGTGAACATGAACGAAATCTGCGACATCCCAACTGCACGCTGCAGTCCATCTAGAGCAACACTGACTGGCATCAGCAGATGCAACGGAAGTGTTGATCCTGATCAACGCAGGTGAGCTAGCTCAACTTGTACTGTGTATACGGCTGTTCCTGCGCCTCTAACAAAAACTACAAGCGACAGCCAACTTTAGTCTGGTTCAGCCAACTGTGGATAAAATAATATTTTCCCACCCGAGGGCTTTCATCTTCAAGGCCCTTCAGGCAACAATAAGCTACACTAGCCCTCCAGCAAGAAATTCAAGAAGTGTTTCAGGTCAGTTGCTGCGGGCTATGCACACCCTCGACCTCGACAGTATGGAAGTATCCGACGTTTAAGCCAAGTCACCCTTGGCAGCAAGCAGCGTAACCGCCGAGTTGACAGGTACTAAGCTACATACAGATACCGTACCTGCCAAGATAATTCTCAGCCCTCCACCGCTTTAATATACTCCAGACATACCAGCACTCACATGAGCTTGTTTTTGGCGCTGCATTAACTTGCGGGGAATCTTCTACCTAATGTTCTACATGGCTGCAGCCACTCCGGTAACGTATGTACATGTAGCGTATTGGACGGTAGAGTAGGTAAGGGCCAGGGCCCATGTTATCGTGCAGTTGCGCGTAGCGGTAAGCCTAATATAGCAGCCTTGGCACTGCCTCAACTTGAGTAAGACATCTGGTAATAATTGCTGTGAAACTGCGCCGCTGTGTCGATAACTCCACCATAGCCAGCAACTTTTACAACCCCCCCACTACCAATACCAATGGAGATGACACTTCCACAGGAGCTCTATGTGGACAAGCATGTTGCTTATATCAAATCTCTAGATACTGTATGTTTTCTGCTATCAACCTCCAGCTAGCCTTCAGCACGTTGAATGCTTTCCTTTGACAGGGACTAATATATGTGGGGTTCGCTGCAGCGGAAGGATGAGCTTGAGTACTGGCTGACGGAACATTTACGCATCAGTATGCATGGCCCCCCATGCCTTCATCGGACCACAGATTAGCTAATGTGTAGGTATCCTTGATAGATGGAGTATATTGGGGTCTTACTGCCCTTGACCTGTTAGGGCACAGGGACGTGCTTCCGCGAGACAAAACAATAGAATATGTCAAATCCTGCCAACATGAAAATGGTAATATCACCTGCGCCCAAATGACTACATTGGCACCCCCAAGGCTATAATACAACAACCATTGCTCGCCCCACTACGCCCCACCTCATATTTACTCACTCGGCAGCTCCACCGAAAGACATTTTTATACCAATGTTACTGTTACTACTATGCTATGGATACCCACTTTAAGCTTTGTTATACGAATTCTGATGGCATGAAAACTAGGTGGTTTCGGAGCGCATCCTGGCCATGACGCACATATCTTGACCACAGTAAGTGCTGTTCAGATCCTTGCAATAGAAGGTGCACTGGATCAGGTCGATAAAGACCAAATCGCAAGATGTCAGTCTATCACAGTGATATTATACGAGTCTGGTTCCATGGCGGCAAGTAACTTACTACAATGGAAGAGCAGATGTGGCATCTCTACAAGACCGTGAAACTGGTATATTCGCTGGTGATCAGTGGGGTGAAGTTGACACCCGCTTCATATACGGTGCTTTCAATTGTTTGTCCATTTTAGGCAAACTCGATTGCATTGACGTTGAAAAGGCGGTTCAGTATGTCTTACTGTGCAAAAATTATGACGGTGGGTTTGGTATGCTCCCGGGAGCAGAATCTCACGCCGGTCAAAGTATGTTCTCATCTTCTTGTCGTTATGCGGTCATCATGTCTCACATATTATTTACAGTCTTTACTTGCGTTGGGACGCTTGCCATTGCAGAAAGACTCGACTTGATTGACCACGACCTCCTTGGTGAATGGCTATGCGAGCGCCAATTACCAAATGGAGGACTCAACGGCCGTCCAGAGAAACTCGAGGATGTTTGCTACTCCTGGTGGGTCCTTTCGTCGCTAGCAATGATCGACAGGTTGCATTGGATCGATCGGGATAAATTGGTTGCCTTCATTTTGTCTTGTCAGGTAAGATTCCGCTTTTCTTTAGCCTTATTTCCCCGCAATTGTGAACTGCCTGCTGTTCTTGGCGATCCATTTATAATTTTAACCCCCATGCATTTGCTTCTGATCTTGCCCCACTATCTTCATTGACACTGAAAATAACTAGGACCCCGAACGTGGCGGTATAGCTGACCGCCCGAACGATATGCCTGATGTCTTTCATACGGTTTTCGGTGTCGCAGGGCTGTCGCTATTGGGTTACTCGGGCTTACGGGAGGTTGACCCCAAGTAGTAAGTCGTCACGTTGACCAAAAAGTTTATGCCTTGAAGTTCAACTAAGCAATATCATAGCTGCATGCCGACAGATGTTATCAAGAAAGTTGTGGGGTAACAGATCACCACCTCCAAATACACCAGCCAGCCCCAGCGGACCTGGAAGTCTACATTTAAATCGAGTCGCAGCACGGCTGGTTATCTCCATATTTGCCTAGTTGTCTATCGAATAACCCCTCTAAAGATATCCCGCATATACTTGATTTGAGTTGTTTTTCTGTCGGGGGCTTATCCATCAATAAATCTATATATCCATGTCTTTCTTTCATCAATTGTTATTTTCCGCAGTGGTGGTTGGTTCGGCCTGGTTTCGTCAATGTTCGTTTCACCCAAATTATATGCACATGTGTGTCGTGGCGTCGTCTCTCGGCCCATGTGCATACACTGGCTATCTAATAACCTACGGTATTTATTCCTACTACCGTGCGGATACAAAGCCAGTGAAGAGCTAGGATCCCGTTGCTTCATCCGCTTCTACTTCTGAGTCTGATACTCTTCCGTGGGTTGCAGAAGATAAGGCAATGGGGAAATTCTTATGTCAGTATTTATAATGTTTTTCTTCTAGAGAGCTATGGGCTCGGAATACGTGATTGTGCAATGATATGCTTCGTTACTCTACGGGCTCGATGGCTTTTATACCAATAGGTTGGGGTGGTCTGGGGTATGGACCTGTAGGTACCAAAGAGTCCTATGTACAAGTATGCGGTAGAAATTATTGTATTCATACATCAAGGAAAGGAAATATGTATCATTTTAAGCCCACCAGGTTTCTCTTTGGAGCTATTACTGCGACCAGTTACGTGACCGGTGGTATGGCTTCTTCCACCTCCTACCACTACCTCACCATTGAGCACCCTAACTTAAGGGAACACCAGCACCACCTTCCCCCCCTCCTCCTTCCTCACCTTCGCCTGCTTCAACAACTCCCAAATATCCACCTCCGCGTCCTTCTTGTCAAGTTTCTTGATGACTTTTGATATCGACGTTTCCTTCTTGGACGATATTGCGTCTAGGAACTTTTGTACCAGCGTCTCCTCGCCCCCCCCTGCGCCAGCAGCACCATTGGGCACCCCCTTCTCCATCTCCTCAATCTTTGAGGGTT
>Ga0307511_10004093_pt1 | contig 14905 bp, 16 predicted proteins | sample 13_EM_MG_FD_200266 | JGI IMG/M metagenome (GOLD analysis project Ga0307511, IMG submission 200266) | Populus trichocarpa ectomycorrhiza microbial communities from riparian zone in the Pacific Northwest, United States - 13_EM | ecosystem: Host-associated > Plants > Roots > Unclassified | place... | reverse complement strand
TGGGAAGGTCCCGTCAACTCGGTAACCTACCGGCCACGATCATGAACAAGATCCCCAATCACACCGCCCTCAAGGAGTGGGCCTCGGTCATCGCGGCTCTTGATAGTGGCGCTCAGATCGTTCTCATTCGCAAGGGAGGTCTGGCCGACCACTCCTTCGGTGTCGAGGCCGATCGTTTCTACCTTTTTCCGACCAACTATCACGACGCCGGCAGCAGCGAGCCCGCATATGTCTGCATCACGCATTGGGCCGAGCCGTTGAAGACGTGGCAGATCCACGATGCCGCCATGCTCGATCGTCTCGCGCCACTCACCATCCTCGATCGTGATGCCATCGAGACGCGCTACCGATTTCGTCCCGATCAGGCCATCAACGTCATCGCCGTGCGCGCCTACCGGCTGGCCCAGCCGGCCGAGGTCGTCATGAAGCCGGAGTACGCCGGGTGCAAGAGTTGGGTCAGCGTCGATGAAGAGATCGACATCGACGGTTCCCTTCCCGCGTTGGGCGACGACGAAGTGCAGTCGCGCATCGCTTCGATCGACGCGTTGCTCGCATGGAGCTGACGGTCGTCATCATCATGCTTGCTGTCGGCGTCGGGCTGGCGGCGTCGATCATCATCACCTTCGCTGCCGCGCAACGGGAGGCGGAGATGCGCGGCGCCTCGCGCGCGAACGTCGCTCCGGATCGCAATCACATCGCTGCCTCGCTCCTCTTCCATCTGCTTGCCGTGGGCGGCACTCCTGCGGATGTGGCAAAACGCGAAGTTCGACAAAGCGCCGGTCTGGCCGCGCCGATCACGTCGGCCATCGACATCGTCAGTTGGAGTGAACGCTTCGCGAAACTGGCCACGGCCGAACAACGAAGCTGGCTCCTCGACACCGCGGTCCGGCTAGTCGCTAACCGCACCACCCCCGTGCCGCTGCGCCAGTACTCCGCCCTGCTCGATCTCAGCTTCGGACTCGGTTTCCAGACCGATGCCCTGGCAAAGCTGCGCGACGTCTACGGCTTCGATTACGTCGACTACGCGAAGGATGCCAGGCCCCGAGGAGCCGATCGCGAGGGCGTGTCGAAACCTCTCTACGAGCGCGATCAGCGGGAAACCTCCGAACTGCTGCGCATCCTCGGCGTGGAGGCTCCGGCATCGCGGACGATCATCATCGCTGCCTATCGAAAGCTCGTCGCGCAGCACCATCCGGACAAGGTTTTCGGTCAGCCCGCCGAGGTCCAGACGGCCGCGGCCGCTCGATTCATCGAGATCACGCGCGCCTACGAGACCCTTCTCAGCATCTTTACCGACTGATTTGGGCTTGCTCTTCGAGGCCGGACGTGTATAATGACCGTTCGGGAATTTGGGTTGTTCACTGACTGTTCACCGCAACCTTCCCTCCGTAGACCGTAGTGAATCTCGACATAAACCATAATGAGGACGGACGTGTCCGGTCGCGGTGACGCGGACATTGACCGGTTCACAGGTCGCCCAGTCCCTTCAGCAATCGTCTTCCGAATTCGTAAGCCGCACGCCAGCAACGACTTCGGAAGCTAACCCCGGAAACTTTGGCGTCCCTGGTAACCATTTTATTTGTCACTGCATCTAACAACGGTAACGGCACGACTTACGCATTTTGGAAGTAGCTGTACGGGAGACACGATGAAGACCGCTGTAGCAACTGATCACGAGCAGGGATGGGACTTCGAGAAGGCTGCGATGCCTTACGTCGACTCCCTCTACAACACGGCCTATCGCATGACGCGGAACTCCGAAGACGCGGAAGACCTCGTTCAGGAAACCTATCTCAAGGCCTACAAGTACTACGACAAGTTCGAGGAAGGCACGAACTTCAAGGCGTGGCTCTTCAAGATCATGAAGAACACGTTCATCAACAACTACCGGAAGAAGAAGCTCACGCCGCACAAGATCGACTTCTCCGAGATTGAAGAGTCGTACGAACGGGTCATCCAGAAGAACGCGCCGGACCTGATCAAGGATCCGGAGAGCGAGATCTTCCAGGACATGATGGATGCCGACGTCAAGCGTGCCCTTGACTCGCTTCCGCACGACTACAAGATGGTCGTCCTCCTGGCCGACATTGAAGGCTTCTCGTACAAGGAGATCGCCGAGATTCTCGACTGCCCGGTGGGCACCGTGATGTCCCGCCTCTACCGCGGCCGCAAGATGCTGGAGCGGACGCTGCTGGAGTACGCGCGCAAGTACGGCTACATCCGCGGCGGCGCCGAGCCGGCCAAGATGCGCTCGCGCAAGGACGAGACGAAGGGCCGCAAGAAGAAAGATTCCGAGACCGGCGACGAGACCGAGATCCAGGAGCCGGAGGCCGACGAGGAAGAGATTCTCTTCGCCGACGACGAAGACCTGGAGCTCGAGATCGAAGAAGAGGAAGAGCCGGAGCAGTTCGAGATCGAGTAACTCATTTCATTTACGACTACGCGAAAGGGCGGCCGGAACTGGCCGCCCTTTTTGTTTTCGGAAATTCGTTTCCCGTCTCGCCAGTTGCGGACCGTTGCAGAGTCGTCACCTCGATGGCCAAGGAGACCGCAGTAATGATCTGTGACGATGTGAAACGGGTTGCATACTTTTTCCTCGACGGAAACCTCGGCGAGAACAAACAGACGGACTTCAACTCCCACGTCAGCATCTGCCTCGACTGCGAACAGCGCGTCAGCATCCACCGCCGCCTGCGCATATTCATCGTCAAACGCCTCGGACGCGATTCCGCGCCGCAGCGGCTCCGGCAGCGCCTCTCACGCAGCTTCCGAGCGTTGACCGAGACATAGAATCCGAAGCGTGTCCGATCGCGACAAGCTGATTCTCGTCTCGTCGAATCCGAACAAAGGCATCGAAGCCGAGCGCATCCTCGGCATTCCGCTGCTTCGCGTCTCCATCGTCCTGCCCGAGATCCAGGCCGCCGGCGTCGAAGAGATCACCCGCTACAAACTCGAAGTCGCCAAAACGAAGGGCTACAACCGCCTCATCGTCGAAGATGTCTCCCTCGGCTTCGATGAGCTCGGCAACTTCCCCGGTCCCTACGTGAAGTGGTTGCTGGAAGCAGCCGGCGGCGAAGGGCTTGCCGCCATCGCCTACGCGCTCAACAACCGGTCCGCCAAAGCAGAGTGCTGCGTCGGCTACTGGGACGGAACCGATGTCCGGATCTTCTGCGGCGTGACGCAGGGAGAGGTTCTGATCGAGCCGCGCGGAGAGCGCAAATTCGGATGGGACGCCTGGTTCCAGCCGAACGGATCGGACAAGACGTTCGCCGAAATGACGCCCGAGGAGAAGGACAACGTCTCGCATCGAGGCCATGCCTACCGGCAATTGGCCGCGCATCTCAAAGCCGCCAATGGCTGACCAGCGATCCGGACGCACTGAGTCCCGCCGAGGACGACGGGCCTAAACCTTCTGCCGGAACCATCCGTAGAAAGTATTGAAAGTAGTGATGTTGGCCGTACCGGCTGCTGGTAGGCCAATTGAAATACCAGTGACAACCTCGGAGACGCCGAGGCGCAGCAGAAAGGACGCCCCAATGTGGATTTACGACGGTGATCAATGGATCGAAGAGGGCGTGAACGAAACCGAAAAACGGCCGGAGACGATCATGCCGCGACACGGCGAGGAGCTGTATCCCGAACTGCAAGTCGTCGAAGTCGAGATCGTACCGGTACCGCGGACGAACTACGTTCCACTCTATCCGCGACCGTAAACTTCAGACCAACTCATCCCAACCGGCCGCGCGCGAGCGCGGCTTTTTGTTTGTCACATCTCCAGCCACGCCTCGATCGCAGCGATAGCGCGATCGTTCCGGAAGTTGTACCAGGCGCGCTCGACTGTCCGGTCCGAGGCCAGCGCGCGTCGGAACGAATCGGCGTCAGCGCTTCGCGCGAGCGCGTCGCGCGCGGGCGAGGGATCGAGCGAGGCAATGAACGCACGCCGATCCTCCGCCTCCGACTTCTCGCTGCGCGACGGTATTCGTCGATATCGCGGTGGGACCAGTTCGGGATGCGCGCTTAGCTCCGCGATACGCAGATCGATGATGTCGCCGTCCTCGGTGTCGAGAAAATGCGCCAGTTGTCCTGAGTCGTCGAGGTAGGCAACCGTCAGCCCCTCCATGTCGATCGCGAATGACTGTTTCTTCGCGGGAGGTGCAGCAGTTGTTGCCACCGGCGTTGCGCCCCACCCTGCGTTGCGCGTCACGAACTCTTTCTCGCGCTCTTCGCGGCGGCGCTGCCAGCCGCGGAGGACGAGGCGGATCTTCTGCATGAAGGTGGGCATGCCTCGGATGATATCGTCGCCGGCATGAGCCAGGAGCGGCTCGAGGCGAGTCTCGACATCGACCTGCGATCGGCGCGCGAGATCGTGCGGATCATCCAGGAGCAGGACGCGCTCGTTGCCGACGCTGTCGCCGCCGAGGCCGATCGCATCGCGCACGCCATCGATCAGATCGCCGATCGTCTGGCACACGGCGGAAGGCTTTTCTATGCCGGCGCCGGGACGAGTGGCCGCATCGCCATGCTCGATGCTTCGGAACTGCCGCCGACCTATGGCATCGATCCTTCGCTCGTGCGCGTGCTCATGGCCGGCGGCGAGCGAGCCTTTAGAGACGCAGTCGAAGGCGCTGAAGATGATGAGGACGCTGCCATCGAAGCCGTCAACGCCGAGGTGAAGGCGGAGGATGCAGTCGTCGGCATCGCGGCATCGGGAACGACGCCCTACACCGTCGCCGCCGTCCGGCGCGCCAACATGCTCGGGGCGCTGACTGTCGCAGTCACCTCGAATTCGAATTCACCGCTGGCCAGTGAAGCCGACATCGTCATCGCGCCGCAGACAGGTCCCGAAGTCGTCATGGGATCGTCGCGGATGAAGAGCGGCACGGCGCAGAAGCTGATCCTCAACACGCTTTCGACTGGCGTCATGATTCGCCTCGGGCGCGTCTACTCGAACCTGATGATCGACATGCCGGCTACCAACGAAAAGTTGCGCAACCGGGCTGTGCGGATGGTCGAACTGGCGGCAGGCGTGCAGCGACCGGCAGCCGTGCAAGCGATTCGAGACGCGGACGGCAACGTAAAGCTCGCCACGGTCATCGCGAAAACGAAGATGACATCGGCGGATGCACGCGCACTGCTCGACGCGCACCACGGCAATCTGCGCGAGGTGCTCGAAACGTGAATCGCGTCGAGCGTCTCATCGAGATCGCGCGCAAGAAGAAACGCGTTGTCATCGGGCTCATGTCCGGCACCTCGGTCGATGCCATCGACGCCGTGCTCGTGCGCATCGACGGCAACGCCCGCGACGGCGCGCGCATCGAGAAGCTTCGCTTTGCCAGCTTCGGCTTTCCGCAGGAGATCCAGACGCGTATCAAGTTGCTGTTCGAGCGCCAGCGCGATCGCAAGCTCACCGATCCCGAAACCGGCGAGCATCCGGAGCTCTGGACGATCGAGGAGATCTGCCATCTCGATTTCGTGATCGGCGAGTTGTTCGCCCAAGCCGCGAATCGCTTGATCGCCGACGCCGGGATGAAAAATGACGACATCGATCTGATCGCCGCGACAGGACAAACGATCTGGCACCGGCCGCGTCCCACGACGGAGCCGTCGACTGCATCGCTGCCGTGGCTCGACGAGCCGATCACGACGCGTTCTACTCTCGCTATCGGCCAGTCCGCCGTCATCGCCGAACGCACCGGAATCATCACGATGGGCGACCTTCGCGTGCGCGACGTCGCGGCCGGCGGTCACGGCGCACCGTTGGTTGCTTATTTCGATTGGGGCCAGCTCCGGCACCCAAAGCTCGCACGCGCGATGCAGAACATCGGCGGCATCGCCAATGTCACCTTCATCCCGCCGAACGCGACACTGGACGACGTGATCGCGTTCGACACCGGCCCCGGCAACATGGTCATCGATTCGTTGGTGTACCTCGTCACGAAAGGCGCCGAAACCTACGACAACGACGGCGAACGCGCAGCGCGCGGACGCGTGCGCGAAGACGTGCTCGAATGGTGCATGTCCGATCCATACTTTCAGCTCAAGCCGCCGAAGACCACGGGACGAGAGCGCTTCGGCCGGCAGTTCGCAGCGCGCATGGCGGAGCAATTCGCCGATGTCGATCCGGACGATTTGATCGCCTCGGCCACGGCGTTCACTGCGGAGAGTATTGCGCACGCATATCGTGAGTTCATCGGCCGCCACGTCGATGAAATGATCGTCGCCGGCGGAGGGGCGAAGAATCCAGCGCTGCTGCGAATGCTGCGCGAGCGGCTGCCGGACACCGAGGTCAAGGTCTACGAGTTTCTGCAGGAGAAAGAAGCGATGGCCATGGCGCTGATCGCCAGCGATTCGATCTCCGGCCTCGACACGAACGTCGCTTCGCTGACTGGCGGACGCGCAACGATTCTCGGCAAGATCTGCCTATGACTGACCGGACGATCTTCGGCCGCGCGTTCGTCGGCGGCGAGCTGCGCGAAGGAACGCTCATCACGATCGATGACGGGCGGATCATCGACGTTCGCGACACAGCTTTCCCGCCTGCCGGCAGCGACGTCGCCGAGGGCGTCATCGTTCCGGGATTCATCGATGTCCACGTCCACGGCGGCGATGGCGCTGATTTCATGGACGCCACCGACGAAGCCGTGTCGAAAGTGACGCGCTTCCACACCACCGAGGGGACGACCGCACTGGCGGCGACGACGCTGTCTGCGTCGCGACAGCATCTGCACGAAGCGGTGGTCACCATCACGCGGGCATCACGCGGCGGTGCAGCGATCTGCGGTATTCATCTCGAAGGGCCGTACATCAGCGTCGCGCGCGCGGGAGCGCAGGACGTCGCCTCGATCCGTCCGGCGGAGATTCACGAACTGGCGGCGCTTCTAGCCGAGGGACCGAATCTTCGATGGATGATGACCGTCGCGCCCGAGATCGAAGGAGCGCGCGCGCTCATCGAGCACTTCCGCGATCGCATCCTCTTTTCCATCGGCCACACTGCAGGCGACTACGCGGATTGTGTTGCCGCGCTGGCCTGGGGCGCATCGCATTTCACGCATCTCTTCAATGCCATGACCGGCTTGGAGCATCGCCGGCCGGGAGCAGTCGGCGCTGCGCTGACGTCGGTCGATGCAACCGCCGAGCTGATCGCGGATGGCATCCACGTTCATCCCGCCGTGCTCCGAATCGCCGCGCTGGCGATGCCGCATCGCATCGCCCTCGTTACCGACGCCGTTCGCGCCTGCGGGATGCCGGACGGAACCTACAAACTCTACGAGCACGAAATCGTCGTCGCCGACGGTGCAGCCCGCCTCGCCGGCGGCACGCTGGCCGGCAGCGTGCTGACGATGCGCCGCGCCGTGCAGAACATGGTCGAGCTGGCCGGCTTGCCGCTGGAGCTGGTTCTGCCACTTGCCACCGAAGTCCCAGCCCGCATCCTCGGCATCAGCGATCGCAAGGGAAAGCTCGCGCCCGGCTACGACGCCGATATCGTCATCCTCACCGACCGGTTCGAGGTTGCGGCAACGTACTTGCGAGGCCAGTTGGCGTGAACTGGGAAACGCTGACTGACTACGACGCTCTCTCCGATCGCGCCGCCGGCATTTTCCTCGCCGCGATCCGCAACGATCCGCGCATCGTCCTCGGACTGCCGACTGGCCGCACGCCGGTGCGCATGTACGAGCGCGTCGTCGCCGCATGCAGTCGTGAGTACCACTGCTTTCGCGACGTCACATCCTTCAATCTCGACGAATACGTGGGCATCGATCGGACGCATCCCGGCAGCTACTACAACTTCATGAAGCAGCACCTCTTCGACTTCATCGATAACAATCCCGCGAACGCGCACATCCCGAACGGCGCGGCTGCGGACATCGCGGCCGAATGCACGCGCTACGAAGGCGACATCGCCGCCGCCGGCGGACTCGGTCTCACCTTTCTCGGCCTCGGCAGCAACGGCCACATCGCATTCAACGAGCCCGGAACGCCGTTCGACTCGCGCACGCGCGTCGTCACGCTCACGGATTCGACACGCGCCGCCAACGCCGCGATTTTCCCCGATGGCGATGTCCCGACGCATGCCATCACGATGGGGATTGCCACGATTTTGGAGTCGACGTCGATCGTCCTGCTTGCCAGTGGCGAAAAAAAACGCGCGGCGATCGAGCGGCTACGAGGCGGTGAGATCACCGAGGAGTTACCGGCGAGTGTGCTTTGGAAGCATCGTGATGTGACTGTCTTAGTTGCGTAGCTCCGCACAGCACAGACAAGAGTGTCTGTGCCACATAAGCTGCCTGTTGTGGCACAGACACTCCTGTCTGTGCATCTGGATCGGCACCGTTCTCGCTCTCCACCGCCTCGAATGCCTGATGACATACCCGCGAGGCGGCCTATCCTCGGAATCCTCTCGATCCTCCTACTCTTCATCCTCTACCGCGTCTTTGCCGTCTACACCGTTCGCTCGGGCGAATGCCGGCCGAAGGCGGTCGATCCCTCTGTGGGCATCCTCACGCGCGACGAGGCAGGGCGGCTCGTCTCCTTTCCGGAGCGCATTGGCTATCCGGCGCAACAGCGGCCACTCATCGTCATGACCTACAACATCGAAGGGCATGACGAGTTGTATGACTCCGATCACGCGGCGAAGATCGCTGCAACGATCAGGCAGTTCAAACCGGACATCGTCGGATTGCAGGAAGTTCACGACCACACGTGGCAGGTTCGTTTTCGCAATCAGTTTGAAGAGATTCGCCGCCTGACCGGCATGAACGGATACTACGGCCGCAGTTACCGCAGCCTCGGCGGAGATTTCGGGAACGCCATCCTGACGCGCGGCGAGATCGTCTCGGCAGTCGTGCATCCGCTGCCGAGCGTCGGCGAGCCGCGCAGCGTGCTGGAGTCGGTCATTCGCATCGATGGCGCCACGCTCAACGTCTACGTCGCGCATCTCACGGCGTGGGCGCGTCTCAATGCGAAGGCGCGCGGAGAGCAGCTCGATTGCCTGGCAAAGCACGTCCGCACCAGCCGCTACCCCTACCTTCTCCTCGGCGATTTCAACGCGCCACCTGGGTCGGCCGAGGTGGCGAAGTTCGAGAAAGAGGATGCCGCCCAACTCTGTGGTGCCGACATCAAGCTCACCCATCCGCTCCTCAACGAACGGATCGACTACATCTTCGCCGACTGGGGATGGCGCGTGGGAAGCACGCGAGCGATCGCCACCGGTCCGTCCGATCACTATCCCGTCGTCGCTGAACTTTTCTGGAGCCGCAACTGATGCCGAAGACGAAACCAAAATTGAAGACGCCGTGGATCGAGAAAAGCAAACGCGGCTCGCACGTCATCCGCGTGCCGATCGTCCTCTTCATCGCACTGATCATTGCCGTCACCGGATTGACGATCATGCTCTGGTCCGCAGAGCGCGGCGAGACTCCACACCTCAACGTGAAGAATGCCGGCGACTTTTCGGCCTTGCTGCCGTCGATCGTCGGCCTGACGCAGTCGAGTCTCGATGGCGGCAACCAGCTTCAGCTCCTCGAGAACGGCGATCAGTTCTTCCCGCTACTGCTGCGGGACATTGCCAACGCCAAAGAGAGCGTTCATGTCGAGTCATACATCTGGTGGAAGGGAGCGATCTGCGATCAGATCGCGAACGCGCTGGCGGCCAAGGCGCGGCAGGGCGTCGAGGTACGCCTTCTCATCGATGCCTCCGGCGGCCACAGGATGGAAGCGCGGCTTTCGAAGCTGATGGTCGACGCGGGCGTTCGATTCGTCCGGTTCCATCGCACGAATCTCGCGAACCTCGGGCGGCTCAACAACCGCGACCATCGCAAGCAGGCCATCATCGACGGCCGCATCGGCTACATCGGCGGCTACGGATTCGCCGAGGAGTGGACCGGACATGGGCAGGACAAAGACCACTGGCGCGACGCCGGCCTGCGCGTGCAGGGACCGATCGTCAACCGGATGCAGGCTGCGTTCTGCGAGAACTGGATCGAGGAGACCGGCGAGATCATGGCCGGCGAGAAGTACTTTCCGCATCTCGACCCGGCCGGCTCCACGCGAGCACATCTGGCCTACACCTCGCCGACGGGCGGCGTTTCATCGGTGCAGGTTCTGTACTACCTGGCCATTAAAGCTGCGCGGCGCGAGATCATTATCCAGAATCCCTATCTTCTGCCGGACGATGATGCCCAGGACGCGCTTGCCGAGGCCGTCAGGCGAGGCGTTGAGGTAAAGATCATGGTGCCTGCGACGACATCGACGGACACGCCAGTCGTGCAGCATGCAAGCCATCATCTCTATGGATCGCTGATGAAGAACGGCGTCAAGATTTTCGAATACAAGAAGACGCTGCTCCATCAGAAGGTGATGATCGTCGACGGCATCTGGTCGTGCGTCGGCTCGACGAACTTCGATCGCCGCGCGCTGCAGCTCAACGACGAGGTGAGCATGGGCGTTCTCGATCCCGCTCTTGCCGCGCAACTCAAAGGCGTTTTCGCCGATGACATGAAGTTCGCCGAGCAGCGCAGCTTCGACGAGTGGCGCCATCGCGGCCTTTGGCACAAGGCGCTGGACGGGCTAGCATATTTGGCGAGCTCGCAGTTCTAGCATCGCGCACATGCCATGGCCACACTGCCCGTCGAAGGACGCTGGGCGATCAAGTCGATCTCGAATGACGACTGCGCGGCTGCTCTGACTTTTCTTCGACGCGATCCGCTGATCAACGTCTACCTCATCTCACGCATCCTCGAGGAGCGCTTCACGTCAGCGACGCAGACGGTTGAAGTGCGGCACAACCGCGAGATCGTCCTCGTTGCCTCGCTGGCCACGAACGTCGTGCTGGCCGGCGATCGCGACTTGCCGCAGGAGGTGACCGAGACCGCCGTCGCTGTCATCGCCGAGCGCATCGTTACGCGCATGCTGCCGGTGCGGGCCATCATCTCGCCGGCGCATCTGGTGGAGATGCTCTGGTCGCGGCTGAAGACGCGGCTCGATCCGCCGACCGTCGTGCGCATGAACCAGCCGGTCTATGCCATTCGGGGCAGACTCGACTATCCCGATCTGAAGGAATCGCGCTACGCAACGCCGCGCGATCTGGAGGTGCTCGTCCCCGCCTGCGCGGCCATGCATCGCGAGGAAGTGGGGATCGATCCTCTCGACCGCGATGCGGCCGGCTATCGCGAGCGGGTCCGCGAACTGGTCGAACAGAAGCGATCCGTCATCCGCGTCGTCGATGGATCGATCGCCGCGAAGTGCGAGTACTCGGCGGTCACGAACGAGACGGTTCAACTCATGGGCGTCTGGACGAATCCGCGCTTCCGCCGCCGCGGCTATGCCCGAGCGCTTCTTCGCGAGGTCTGCGGCCACTGTGCGCGAAAGGGGAAGACGGTCACGCTGTTCGTGAACGATTTCAATCTTCCCGCCGTCGCTCTCTACGAAGACCTCGGGTTTCAGCGAATCGGGATGAATCGGGCTCTGATCTGGTGATCCGGGGCGCGAAAGGCCTGAACATTGCAGAATTACCGGTCAGCCCGGCGCGCGGCCAAGGGACCGCTCTCCAGGCCGGAGGTTGGAAATGGCCGAAGTTGGCACTGTCAAATGGTTCAATAACGATAAAGGCTACGGCTTCATCAAACGCGACACCGGCGAGGATGTGTTCGTGCACCACAGCGCCATCCAGGCGCAGGGCTACCGGACGCTGAACGAAGGCGAGCGAGTGGAGTTCGACGTCAAGGAAGGCCCGAAAGGCCTGCAGGCCGAAAACGTCCGCCGTCCCGAAGAAGCCCGCGCTTCGTAGCTACTGTTCGCCCGGCCCGAACCGCGCCATCACGCAGGCCCCGACCGTACCGCCAACGGCGAGCGCGGGAATGGCCTGCCCCTGTCCCTTGAGCGCGAGCAGTACCGCCGCCAACCCGCCGGCGATGAGAATCAAAGCACGCAACGCTACATCCCGTAGATCGAATCGCATGATGTGGATGCGGCGATTGGAGCGCCGCGGATGGTTATTGTACTGCGCTTCGCGCGTTGTCGGTTTTCGGTGTTCGGTTGTCGCTGTCTTGCGGTAGCCGTCAGCGATACTTGGTCTAACCTATTGGTCAGAGGCCGCCTATGAAATGCCAAGTTTGCGGGGGAACCCAACGGATCACGAACACCGAGCTCCCGTTCAAGACGGGAGAGAGGCCATAGTGATAGTCAAGTCGCTTCCTATCTTTCAATGTGAGCAGTGCGGTGAGTATTCGCTCGACGATCCGACACTGCAGAGAGTCGAAGAGATGGTGGCGTGTGCAAACTCTGGCGCTGAACTGACGGTCATTTCCTTCCCGGCTTGAGCTACATCGAGCACGCGCGGCGCGCAATCAACCGATAACCGACAACGCGGCGAAGCCGCAGCTACATCCTCTCCGGCACCGGAATCCCCAGCAAATCGAGCGTCGCCACCATCGTCTTGCGGAATACCTCGGCGCATACCGCGCGGCGCTGGCGTTCGGCGGGGTCCTTCTCATTGAGGATCGGATACTTGTGGTAGAAGCTGTTGAACTTCTGGGCCAGCTCGAAGAGGTCGTGCGTGATGATCGACAGCTCGAGCGCGTCGGTGGCGCGCCAGATCGCGGCAGGCAGTTCGGCGCTCAGGCGGACCAGTTCCCACATCTCGTCGGTCAGCCCTTCGGTCAGCGTGAGCGCGTCGAGTGAAGCATCGTCCAGCATGGCATCCACGCCGCGTTCGGCCATCTTGCGGAAGATGTTCATGACGCGGACGGTCGAGTACTGCAGGTACGGGCCTGAATCGCCTTCGAAGGTCAGCGCCTCGTTGAAGTCGAAGGCGATGACTTTGTTGCGGCCGTACTTGAGCATGAAGTAGCGGAGCGCTGCGACGGCGATGTGGCGTCCGAGCTGATCCAGCTCTTCACCGCTCAGTCCTTCGCCACGTCCTTCGCGCACCGATTCCGCGGCTTTCGACTGCAGCGCATCGATGAGATCGTCCGCTTTGACTCCCAGCCCTTTTCGCCCTGACATTTCGATGTACGGTTTCTTCGCATCATCTTCGGAGACATCGATCCCGAGCGCCTTCGCCGTGGCCGGAGTCAGCGCCACCATCTCGTAGGAGAAGTGAATCGAATTCTCCGCCTCGCGCGCGTGGCCGAGCTGTCGGACTCCTTCCTTCACCACCTTCTGCAGATAGGCCTGGCGGACGTCGATGACGTTGACCACTTTCTGCGCACCGCCGAACCGCGGAGCGTCGGGCGAGCCTTCGCCGCTCGTCGTTTCCCACAAAATGTGGCCGTCGTCGTACGTCCAGAATTTGCGGAAGTTGAAGGTGCGATCGAGCAGGCCGAACTTCCAGAGCTGGTAGGCGATGTCTTTGCCGGTGTAGGTGACCGTGCCGTTGGAGCGGACCAGGATCTTGTCCGGCTCGTTCATCCCCTCGAACCCGGCGCTCTCGTCGAGCTTCATCACCCAGCAGTCTTTGTGCTTCCCCTCCGTTTCCTGGATGACGGCGCCACTGGCCTTCAGCAACTCAAACGCGCGGTCCCAGAAGTGAAGATTGATGATGTCGGATTCTTTGGGCAACAGGTCGTAGGTGATGCCCAACCGGAGCATGGTTGCGATGTGGAGCTTCACGATGGCTCGTGCGATCGTCGATGCGAATTCGAACGTTTCGCCTTCATGCCGCTCGATGGCGTGCAGCGTGTCGCGCCGCCACTGCTGCGCGTCGGGATTGGCCGCGTAGTAGCTGGCCATCTTGGAGTAGACGTCCCAGCAGTAGTAGTCAAACCGGATGGCGGGATCCTCAATCATGGCCTTGACCTCGGCGAGCGATTTCGGCTCGAGGTGCTGGAAGGCGACGACGACGTCGGCGACCTGCACGCCGGTGTCGTCGATGTAGTTCTGCGTCTCGACGCGGTGGCCGAGCCACTTCATGCAACGGACGTAGGTATCGCCGAGGACGGCGTTGCGCAGATGGCCGATGTGCGCGGCCTTGTTCGGATTGATGTTGGTGTGCTCGACGATGACGCGCTCGCCGGTCGGCCCTCCGGGCGCCATCACGCTGCGAATGTGCGCCGCGGTGAATGCGCCGCGATCGAAGCGAAAGTTGAGGTAGCCGGCGCCTTCGACGGTCACTGACTGAACGAACATCGGCAATTTCAAGCCGTCGACCATCGCCTCAGCGAGCTCGCGAGGTTTGCGTTTTAGCGCCTTGGCTAGTTCGAGACAGAGCGGCGTGGCCAGATCGCCCATGGCCAGCCGTGGCGGTGCCTGCAGCACGACGCGATCGATGGCGTGGCCGAAAAGAGTCAGCACGCGCGAGGTTAGCGTTTCGGTGAGTTGCTCGGTGATCTGTTCCAGGATCAAGTCGTACGCTCCAGTAACGATTGGCCCGTCATCTCCGCCGGCTGTGGAATGCCGAGGATATCGAGGATGGTCGGCGCGACATTCTGCAACGCGCCGCCGCCGTGCAGCGAACCAAAGCGCTTCTGCGGATCGACGAGGATCAGCGGCACGGGATTCGTCGTATGCGCCGTGTGCGGCTGGCCGGTAACGGGATCGAACATCATTTCGGCGTTTCCGTGATCGGCGGTGATGAGGGCCACGCCTCCGACTTTTTCGACCGAGGCCAGGATGCGATCGACGGCGACGTCGGTGTCGTGAACCGCCTCGACCGCGGCCTTCATCACGCCGGTGTGGCCGACCATGTCGGGATTGGCGATGTTCATGATGATGACGTCGAACTTCCTTGACGACACGGCATCGACGACTTTGTCGGCCAGTTCGAAGACTGACATCTCCGGCTTGAGATCGTAAGTGGCCACCTTCGGCGATGGGATGAGAATCCGCTCTTCGCCGAGCGACATCGAATCGGAGCCGCCGTTGAAGAAGAAGGTGACGTGCGCGTACTTCTCAGTTTCGGCGATGCGGA
>Ga0307511_10004090_pt1 | contig 14908 bp, 10 predicted proteins | sample 13_EM_MG_FD_200266 | JGI IMG/M metagenome (GOLD analysis project Ga0307511, IMG submission 200266) | Populus trichocarpa ectomycorrhiza microbial communities from riparian zone in the Pacific Northwest, United States - 13_EM | ecosystem: Host-associated > Plants > Roots > Unclassified | place... | reverse complement strand
TTGGGTGTGGTCTTGCCCGAAAAGGCGTGGTTGATGCTGTCGTTCACCCCAGCCAGGGTCCCCGCGGCGTGGAAGCCTTTGGAATCGAGGGGGCGCGCGGTAATGATGTTGACAGTGCCGCCGATACCGCCCTCCTCCAGGTCGGCGGAAGATGTCTTGTGCACTTCGGCCGTGCTGATCAACTCCGAAGGCAGCACGTCGAAATTGAAGGCACGATCGGTGGCATCCGTCGCCAACGTACGGCCGTTGAGAGTCACATTCACGAAATCCGGACCGAAACCGCGAACCGTGATCTGGCTGGATTCGCCGCCGGATCGATCGACCGCCACGCCCGGCACGCGCTGCAAGGCATCGGCCACATTCTGATCGGGGAATTTGCCCGCCTCCTCGGCCGAAACGGCATCCACCACGCCGACCGCATTCAGCTTGATATCCTGTGCGCGGCGAATCGCCGCGCGTTGCCCGGTGACCACGACTTCCGCCAGGCCGCCCGTGTCCTGCGCGACCTGGGGGGCAGGTGGCGAACCTGCCGTGGCTGCATTTTCCGACGGCTCCGCCGGGACATCCGCCGCCAGCGCGATGTTGCAACTCATCATGCAAGCTGCGCCCATCGCAGCCAACATCACGCTCTGGGTTCGAACTGAAAGACTTGATCTACGCATTACCCCGCCCCCCTCTTCATGCCATGTCGAACATTTAGCTTATTAATCATATTAATAGCTTTCATCGCATTGCAACATGTTTGTGAAGCGCGACATGCACCCGGCAGTTGACGCAGGGGCGATGAGTTGTGAAGTCTGAAATGGCTCGAAAGGCGCGCGAACAGCGGCCGGGCAAGCGTGGCAGGGGAAACCGCCCCGACACATCCGTGTGCCGGGAGCGGTGCGCGGTTATGGGGCGCTGTCCTGTGGAGCCGAGATCACAATCGAATCCAGATTCGGCGCAGACCCGTTCGGATTGCTGAATTCGATCTGGTTCGATCCCGCGTGCAAGCTCACCGGAACCAACGTGTTGGTCGGCGTGCCGAAGCTGTATCCATTCAGGTCCAGCTCCTGCGCTGGGTTTGCGTTGATCGAGACGAAGAACGACCGCTGCCCTTGCGTCATGTAATCAACTTCCATCAGATAGGTACCCGTAACCGCCACATTGACGTTCTCGAAGGTCACAGTGCTGGAGCCACCAAGGTTACCCACTGCCGCAAGGCCGGAGCAGCCTCCGCAGAAGCCTGCCGACGCTGCCGCCTGCCCGGCCAGCGTTGCGTACTCCGCTTCATAGACTGTGAAGTCCGGATACGGCTCAATTCCGTCGCCGCTGATAATGATGCGGTCCATGTCTGGCGGATAGCTGACTGGATTACCAAAGTGGATCGAATTCGCACCTGCTTTCAGTTGCACAGGGATGGTCGTCGGGAAGGGCAGATTTCCGCTCCCGCCGCTCAGGTTCAACGTAATGTCCGGACCATCATTCACGTTGATGATGAACGAGCGCGTGCCCAGCGTCATCGAATCCACTTCCATCCGGTAGATGCCCGCCCGCTGCACGTTCACGTTAAACACCGCGTAGTTCGCAGCTCCAATGCCCAGAAAGGTGAGCTTGTTGCCGCTCGCGCAGGTGGAGCATCCTGAAAGTTGCGCGTTTCCATGTAGAGTCGCCGTCTGGGCACCATAAATCTGCGCAGGCGCCGTAGGGACTTTTCCAACTGCATGGACCCGCAGCAGCCGAGCTCCATGTCCCGGCAACACATCTGCGAAGATTCCGGAACAATTTCCCAGCTCTACATGGTTCCACAGGTCGCGTATCTGCGCTGCGCCAGCAAAGCCCAGGTCTTTCCAGTCAACCTGTACCCGCGTCGCAAAGGCGTTCAGGTTGAAGATTCCCACATAGTAACTACCGTCGCCAAGGTCAGAAACCCAGACAGGCGTAAAGCCGCCAGTCACCTGTTTTGCCGGATGTCCCGACCGCTGCACGCCCAGCACTTCATCATTGGTAAGCAGCTTCAGACCAAAGGGGGTCAGCTTTGTCAGGTCTCCGCCCAGGGAGAGCGGGGCATTCGCCACGGACCACAGCGTCATCGCGGTCTGTTGTTCTGTCTCCGTGATGCCGTCGGTCGCATTGCCTACTTCGAGCGAATCCAGGTCGTTCCAGCCCAGCGTGGGACCCGCTGCATTCTCCCAGCCGATCAGATCGTAGAAGCGAACCAGAATGCGCTGCCACTCGGTGAGATTCGGACAGTCGCCTTCGCACTCCACATCGCCTTCAATACGCCTGGCATTCGAATTGCGCTGCCAGTCGCTCGCGTAATCCTCATCGAGCGCCCACGATACAGTCAGCCAGATCCCGGCTCCACTGCCTGCAATCGCCTGCGACATCGCCTGCACATCCGGAATCGTGTTGATGTTGAGATTGTCGCTGTAGGAGCCCGGAGATACCGCATCCAGCTTGATGAAGTCGATACCCCACGAGGCGAACAGGTCGATCATCGAGTTGATGTATGCCTGCGCGCCCGGCTTGGTGTAGTCGATCTTGTCGGCGTCGTCAAAGACGTTGGCGCTGGTAATGGGCATCGCCACGACGTCCTGGGCATGGTAGCTCGTCCCATAAATGGGCAGGTTTTGCTGGACAGCCGTTTTTGAGATGCCGGGGTTGAGATAGATTCCAACCTTCTGGCCGTTGGCATGAATATGCCGGATCATGTCGATAAAGGTTGGAAACGTGGCAGGGTTGAACACCGGACGGCCATAGCCATCCTCGCCATCGTTCCAGCCGGCATCCAGGTTGATGTACTGGAAGCCGTGCTGCGCCAATCCGGAAGAACGCATAGCATCCGACTGCGCGAGAATGTTCTGCTCGTTCATCACATTGCTGGCAATTGTTTGCTGGCTGAAGGTGCTCCAGCCGCGATACGGCACGCGCCCCAGGCCGTTCACCTGAGCCGCTGCCGGCAAGCAGTATGCGAGCACGGCCGCTGCCAGCAGTTTCGCAATTCCAACTGACCGGGCCCGCATGCGCGGAACCCCATTCGTAAGAGTGATCCAGCAATCCCGGAACCGAAGTGCTGCGACTGTCATGTCGTCCCCCTCCCTGTGGCGAAGCACACCGTATGCTGCTGTCTATTTATCCTATTTATATTACTTTAAGCAAGTCCGGCTAAAGACGTACGACCAGCCTTCCGTTCGCCTCGTCCTGTCCAATCGCTCGGGTGCACCCGCGACGAGCGCGAGCTTGCTCGCTGCAATCACCACTCCGCCACGCTGCCATCGCCGTGACGCCACACCGGATTGCGCCAGTCGGTCGCGGCACGGCTGCGCTCGATGACGTGCGCCTCGTCGATGACCACACCCAACCCGGGCAAAGTAAACGGCTGCATGCAACCGCGCTCCAGGTCAAACGCTTCTTTGTTGACCACGTAGTCCAGCAATTCGCCGCTGGTGTTGTAATGGATGCCGATGCTTTGTTCCTGTAACACTGCATTCCAACTGGCGAAGTCCACATGCAGACAGGCAGCAAGCGCCAGCGGTCCCAGCGGGCAATGAGGCGCCAGCGCGACGTCATAAGCCTCGGCCATCGAGGCGATCTTCATACACTCCGTGATACCGCCGGCATGTGCCAGATCTGGTTGCACGATGGCCAGGCCGCCTTGCTCGAAGACGCGCTTGAACTCAAAACGTGAATACATACGCTCGCCGGCGGCGAGCGGAATGGCGGTCTGCGCGGCGAGGCGCGGGTAGTACTCCGCCTGCTCGGCCAGTACCGGTTCTTCAATGAACAGCGGACGGTACGGCTCGAATTCGCGGATCAGGGTCTTTGCCATGGGCATACCGACGCGACCGTGGAAATCCAGACCGAACTCGATCGCACTGCCAAACGCCGCGCGGATTTCGGCCACCTTGGCCACGGCCGAATCGATTGCGCGACTGCTGTCCAGCAAACCCAGCTCCTCGCAGCCGTTCATCTTGAACGTGTCGTAACCCAGCGCAACGCGCTGACGGATCTGCTCGACTATGTCCGAAGGCCGGTCGCCGCCCACCCAACAATAGGTTTTCATGCGGTCACGCACCAGACCTCCCAGGAGTTGATACACGGGCACGCCCAACACCTTGCCCTTGATATCCCATAATGCCTGGTCGATTCCGGCGATCGCGCTCATGAAGACCGCTCCGCCCCGATAAAACGCGCCTCGATACATGGTTTGCCAATGATCGTTGATGCGCGCCGGATCCTTACCAATCAGGAGCTCGCCGATCTCGTCCACGGCGGCTTCCACGGTGCGGGCCCTGCCTTCAACCACAGCTTCGCCCCAGCCGGCGATACCTTGATCGGTTTCGATTTTCAGGAACATCCACCGCGGCGCGACGCGGTAGGTAGTTAGTTGCGTAATTTTCAAGCTGCGTGCTTCTTGCAATTGTCGATGAAAGAACGACTCGCTCGCGAGTCACCGCGGGAGTCTAGCGATCCGTGGCCGTTGCGTCCCCATTCCATAGCCTCACTCATCGTTCATTTGCCAACGCCTCCCGCCGGTGCGGCGTCGAGGATAGGCTCGCGCCGTGCGCTCAGAATGGGCCGCTTCAGACCCAGCAGGTCCAAGACGATAACCTCGTTGTTCTGCGGCTTCAGCCAAACTCCCGGCACATACAGAGTGCGCTGCGGACCGATATTCCACATCCTCCCGAGAGGCCTGCCGTTGAGCCACACGAAGCCTTTGTTCCAACCCGCCGTATCGAGAAAGGTATCCGCAGCGGCCGTACCGCTCGCAGCCGCATTGAAACTACCGCGATAGAAACACGGCGCAGCCGCGCACGGTGCGCTGCCATATTTGAGACTCGAGCTATCCGTCAGCGGCAATGCGTAAATCTTCCAATCGTGCAATGACGTTCCGTTCAATGTCACCGAACCCGTGATGCCTTTGCGCTCTTTGCGCAGCTCAACGCTGTAGTTGATTCGGCCAGCGTTCTCGACCAGCACATCCAAACGATCACCCATAGCAGGCCGCGGCCCCCTGCTGATCCGCAGCGGTAGCCTGGTTTGCCCGAGGCGACGATCCAGACTACCCACGAGCTTTCCGTTGACGTAGATCAACGCGAAGTCGTGCAGGCCATCGATCACCAAGTCTCCGCTGGCATCGACCGTCAACGCAGTGCGATAGAGGATGTAGCCGTAGGCCTGATCCAGATCCTCCATCGTCTCGAGGTCGTGGGAAATCACCGGCGCCGGCAGGTTGTCCCACAGCGACGCGGAGCCTGTCAGCGCGAAAGGACCGATCGCCTGGGTCGCTGACGTGGCAGGGACCGGCGGCGGAGTAATGCCAGTGACCTTGGCGATCACGTCCCGGAACGCGAAGTACTTGTTAGTGGGACGTCCGCTTTCGTCGAGCGTCGCCCCATAGTCGTAGCTGGTGACGTCGGGTTGGAACTGCTCATGGTCCCAGTTGGCACCATTCATCCAGCCGAAACTCGTGCCACCGTGAAACATGTACAGGCTCACCGAATAGCCCTGACTGAGCATCCATGCGAGATCAACGGCCTGTTGCTTGGGGTCGGGCAGGTGACGCTCGCCACCCCAGTGATCAAACCAACCGTCCCAGTATTCACCGTTCATGAACGGCCCCCGGGGTCGATTCTCGTGCAGCAGCGCAAATTGGGCCTGCGCTTCGCCCGGGCCGAAATTGATCGCCGCGGGCAAATCGGGCAGGGATCCCCGCAGGGTTCCTTTGGTTTTATCCTGGTTGTTGTCCGCTGTGTAGAGCAGTGCACTGTCGAAGCCGGCCTCGATCAGCGCCCGCCGGGTTTGTTCCAGATACTCCCGATCGTCGCCGAAGCTACCGTACTCGTTCTCAACCTGCACTGCGATGATCGGACCGCCACGGGCGAGTTGTAGAGGCGCAAGTTCCTCGCCCAAACGATGTAACCAACGAGTGGCCGGCACCAGGTACTTGGGATCCCGGCTGCGCACTACGGTTTGGGGATCCTTGAGCAGCCAGCCAGGAAAGCCGCCGAATTCCCACTCGGCGCATACGTAAGGACCGGGCCGCAGGATGATATAGAGACCTTCCTGCTGGGCCTCGCGGATGAACTCGGCGACGTCGTTCTGACCGCTGAAGTCATACGTTCCGCGGACACTTTCGTGGACGTTCCAGAAGGTGTACATGGTGACGGCATTCAAGCCCATCGCCTTGGCCATCTTCAATCGCGCGCGCCAATATTCCCTTGGGATGCGTGGATAGTGCATTTCCCCCGCGATGATCTGGAACGGCTTGCCATCCAGAGCGAAACCCCCGCTGGGGACGTCACCGCTCCCCGCTGGGGACGTCACCGCTACCGCGGCTCCAGTGCCGCGGCTCCAGTGCCCTTCGGTAACGGTAAAGGTGTGAGCCGGTACCGGCGCCGGTACATCGGCGGCCGCAAAGCGGCCGCCGAGTGCCAGAACGCAGAGCCCTACGCACGCGAGAACTGAGATGCCCACACCGCGACTACGTGCACGCGGTTCCGTACGTTGATGACCTGGCTTCAAAGCGAGCCACGAATACCTAAGGTAACGGTGCCACCGTCGGCTTCGGCGTAGGTCGAACGATTGGGGTATACCTGGTATTTGTATATGGTCTCCCGCAACAGATTGGTCGCCGTCAGGAACACGGAGAGATTCGGACGGATTGCAAAGCTCCCGCTGAAATCCAACTGGCCATACGCCTTGGTGGTCGTCGGTTGCCCGGCCTCGTTCGGATCAGCAATGGACCACAGATACTTCCCGCGCCAGTTGTAGGCCAAACGCAGCTGCCATGGCCCTTCCTCGTAGTAGCCGCTGACATTGCCCGAGTCGCCGATTCCCGGCACGGCAAATTTGCCGGTGGCCAACAGCGCGGGATCGATCGACGCATTGCTGCTGACATGGGTGTAGTTCACTGCTGCGCCCAGCCCATCGAAGGGTTTGGGCAGGCGGGTGAATTGGTAGTTGACAGTGAACTCCTCGCCCCCGATGGTCGCCGTATTCAAATTGACCGGCTGGATCAACTGGAACGGGAACCCCAACACCGTTGTCTGCGTGAGAATGGTCGTATTGAAATTGCTGACCTTCTTGTAGAAACCGTCCACGGCAATGTAGCTGAGACTGTCGAGATACCACTCGAGTCCCGAATCGAAATTCTTCGACGTGTACGGCTTCAGATTCACGTTGCCCAGCGTGAGGCGCTGATCAGTCGGCCTGAAATTGTAAACCGTCGCGGCGGACAGGTTGGACAGATCCGGCCGGCTTTCGGTCTTGGACAGCGCCAGCCGGAAGAGCAGATCATCGCGCAGATTGAGCTTGAAATTGGCCGACGGCAGCCACGCGCCACTACCACCACTGTCGGAAATCGGCGAGAGCGAACCATAGGTCGGAATGGCATTGCTCGTGTCGTTCGGATTGATCGTAATGGCAGTCAGCGGGCTGGAGTAAGCGTTCGAGGTGGTGTCGGTATGGGTGTAACGCAGGCCGACATCCAGGAACCAGTTCTTGTCGAAGACATGGCCCTCGAAATCGGCCTTGGCATAGGCCGACCGCGTCTTTTCCTGGACCTCGCTGAAGCTGTTCAAGTCTTCGCCTCCCGCGAAATTACCGCCGGCAGCCGCCAGTGCGGCGGCGAATGCAGCCGGATTCGGCAGCTGATTGTAGGCCGCCGGCGTGGTGAGGTAATTCAAGTAGGCGTATGGATTGTAGGCGAGCCACTGCGTAGGAGCACCGGGCGACACGCCCTTCACCAGCGAGCCTGCGTTGAAAACATAGGCGCCAATGACACTGGCAGGCACCGAAGCGACATAGCCGCAGTATTCTCCGCAGAGCAGGTTGTTCAGGGTGCCGGTGTTGTATTCCCGCTTGGATCGGTTGGTGTATTCCAGACCGAAATCGAGTTTGGATAATCCCTCGCCGTCGAAGCGTGTCGTCAGATGCAGCCTGTTCTCCTGAATTCTGTCCTCGACATTGGGTTGCTGACCACCCTGGTTGCAGCAATGCACACGAAGGTCCGACGTGCCCGTCGTCGAAATCAGGTTGCTGTAGCTGGGTAAGGAGTCAGGACCGTTGTTCGTCCACTGCGGATTGACGCCGAAATTGCGCGTCCCGACCACCAGAAAATAGCCGTCCCCGCCAGCCTTGTTCCAGGCACTGGAGAGGGCGCTGTCCCAATCGAGCTTGGTGGAATCGGTGAACGCGTAGGCAACATTGAGCCCGCCCTGCAGGTTGTACGCGTTGCGCGGATTCGACTCCATGACGTAGTCGTTGGCCAGATTTCCGGTGTTGGTACGCGTGTAATTCAGGGCCGTCCCGTTGGGGTCGACGGTGATCGCTTGGATGTCCCCCGCATTGCCGTACGATCCGAAGCTGCTATAGGCAGAATCCACGCGATATTGCGAGAACATCCCATCGAACGTAACTTTGAGTTTGTCGATGGGCAACCAATCGATCGCCGCGCTCAATCCTTGGCGGGTACGCGTCTCGTGGGCGAGCTCCAGCGCGAGCGTCTGAGGAACCGAGAAGTTTTTGACGTTAGGGAGCTGCAGTTCGTTCACATTGGTGTACCAGCCGGAGGTGTCTACGATCTGTTTCTGATCGTCCCGCTTGTAGTACATGCCCGACAGCAGCCAGCCGAAAGTGCCATCCTCATTACTGTCGCCGAAGAGCAGCGATGCCTTGGGTGTGGTCTTGCCCGAAAAGGCGTGGTCGATGCTGTTGTTCACCGCGGCCAGGCTCCCCGCGGCGTGGAAGCCTCTGGTATCGAGGGGACGCGCGGTAATGATGTTGACAGTGCCGCCGATACCGCCCTCCTCCAGGTCGGCGGAAGATGTCTTGTGCACTTCGGCCGTGTTGATCAACTCCGAAGGCAGCACGTCGAAATTGAAGGCACGATCTTTGGCATCTGTCGCCAACGTACGGCCGTTGAGAACCACATTCACGAAATCCGGACCGAGACCGCGAATCGTGATCTGGCTGGATTCACCGCCGGATCGATCGACCGCCACGCCCGGCACGCGCTGCAAGGCATCGGCCACGTTCTGATCCGGGAATTTGCCCGCCTCCTCGGCCGAAACGGCATCCACCACGCTGACCGAATTCAGCTTGATATCCTGTGCGCGGCGGATCGCCGCGCGTTGCCCAGTGACCACGACTTCCGCCAGGGGACCCGTGTCCGCCGCGGCCTGAGGGGCGGGCGGCGAACCTGCCGTGGCTGCATCTTCCGCCGGCGCCGGGACATCCGCCGCCAGTGTGATATCGCAACTCATCACGCAAGCTGCGCCCATCGCGGCCAACAGCACCCTCTGGGCGCGAACTGAAAGAATTGATCTATGCACTACCCTACCCCCCTCTTCATACTGAATCGATCGATTTAGATTATTTATAATATAAATATTCTTTATGGCGTTGCAACAGGTCTTTGCGGCGACCCCCACGGGCAGCTGGCGGAGGGCAATGAAATTAGAATATGTCTAAGATGGTTCGAAGGGCGCACCGTGAGGGCCACGCGCGGTCTTCTCGCTGTCAACTCCGCTATGCGGGCAGATCAGAACTCGTCGAGATTCACCAGTGCGGATCGGGCCACGCGCCCGTCTTTGACCGCAACACCTTCACCGCGCAGCAATCGCGACTGCTCGCGGAAATGCCGCGATGACTTCGGGAAGACAATGCGCCCTCCCGCGCCCATGACCCGGTGCCACGGTAGATTCATGTCCTCCGGCATCAATCTCAACGCCGTGCCGGCCAAGCGGGCGCGGCCGGGAAGCCCCGCGGCACGCGCAACATCGCCGTAGCTGGAAACCTGGCCCCGGGGAATTCGGGCAACAACATTCCAGATTGCCTGGAGCGAATCGTTGTCTTGCGGAGCCACGGATTTGGGCGAACGCGATCCTTTCGCGCTCAGGGGCCGGAACAGAGCGTGGAAGGATTTCTTTTTAGAAGGTGCCATTCAACCCTCGTTGCGGAGGACCGCGGTTAGACCCTGCGGTAATCCGTGCACTGATAGCATCTCGTTGCGCGCGACGCTGGAAGAGCCCCGCGACAACCCGTGCGCTCAGGCACTCCCGGACCGCGTTGCACGCGAAGGCGGACAACGCCCCGCGGCAGCCCACGCGCTCACGGCAACAGCCGTGGCCGCTTGGCATCCTCCAGAGCCAACAAGTGTGCCTTGGCTTCCAGGCCTCCGGCAAATCCTGTCAGCTTGCCGGTCGAGCCGATCACCCGGTGACACGGCGCGATGATCGAGATCGGGTTGCGACCGTTTGCCGCACCAACCGCGCGCACCGCTGCAGGCTTGCCGATCTGTCGCGCGATCTCCCCATAGGTCCGCGTCTCCCCAAACGGAATCGCGAGCAAGGCTTGCCACACCTGGTTCTGAAACTCTGTACCGGCGAAGTCGAGTTGTACTGTGAACTCCTGTCGCTGGCCGGCGAAGTACTCGCCCAACTGCCGCTCGGCCTCGAGCAGAACAGGGTGCTCGGGAACTTCGGCCACGATGTGCAGTGGCACGCGCCGTGGGTTGTCGTTTTCCCACAGGATGGCCGCCAGGCCCGCATCGCTGGCAACCAACTTCAGCTTGCCTACCGGGGATGCCATCGTCTTGTAGAAGTATTCTTTTCGGGACCGTCTCGCTGCGTTGAGCATCGCATGTCCTCAGTGGTGGCTACGATGTTTGGTGACACACCGCATTCGGCCGAAGACCGAAGTCAGACAGGTCTAACTAACGAGCTCCACGCCGGGGGCGCAACGCCAACTTCAGTACTGCCGCGTCTTCGCGCCCGCCAGCTGCCTGGTAATAGCCACGGCGCATACCAACCTGTTCAAAGCCAATGGACAGGTAGAGACGGATCGCTGACGTATTCGATGGGCGAACTTCGAGGAAGGCCTCACTCATACCCGCCGCGGCGCCGCGCTCAATGAGGTAAGTCAGCAACCGCTTGCCAACGCCTCGGCAGCGGTACAACTCGCCAATGCACAGATTGAGGATATGGGCCTCACCGGCGCCGACACTCATGACGCCGTAACCGATGATGGTCTCGTTGATTGTCACTACGCGACAGACGTAGCCCACTCTCAGGCAATCCCTGAAAATGCCCTCGCTCCACGGAAACTGATAGGACGCTCGCTCGATCGCGATGACGTCGGAGACATCGCTTTCGGCCATGGGCCGAATGAGGATGTCCGGAACCGCATCGAGCAGCTCAGGCGCAGTTGCCATCGAATCCTACGTAGCCTTTTACGTTGGGTTGATTCCCTGAAATACGCTCCGTGCGAACTTCAGGTCCTCCCACGCCTTGCGCTTGTCGCTGGGGGTGCGCAGGAGGTAGGCGGGATGATACGTCACAATCAGCGGAGTATTAAGCTCACCGAAATGATGGACCTTCCCGCGCAGACGCCCTAACGGGACATCCGTTGCCAAGAGGTTCTGCGCCGCGATGCGTCCGACCGCAAGCATGACTCGCGGTTTCAGCAGATCAATCTGACGCATAAGGTAAGGCAGACAGGCGGCGACTTCCTCGGGCTTGGGGTCACGGTTGCCGGGCGGCCGGCTTTTCAACACGTTGGCGATGTATACGTTGCGGCCGCGGCTGAGCCCGATGGCCTTGAGCATGGCATCCAGCAAATGCCCCGCCCGGCCAACGAATGGCTCGCCTCGCCGGTCCTCTTCGGCACCGGGGGCTCCCCCTACGACCAGCCACTGCGCCTCGCGGTTCCCGACACCGAACACGCCTTGAGTGCGGCTAGCGTGGAGGGTGCACTTAGTGCAGGCGAGGACCTCGGAGCGGAGGGACTCCCAGGTGATTGCCGTGGGCGACCCTTCCACCGGCGACGCAGCAGCCACGGACGAATGAGTCGAGTGCAACGTTGTCGCCCTGGGCACCGGCCCCGCGTGGGCAGCCGCGCCGCCGTCCTCGGCGGCCAGCATCGCACGGGCAGCTGCGTCGCTGGCCTCGGTGGCTCGCGTCGCGCGGGCGGCCACACCGCCGTCCTCGGCGGTCAGCACACGTCCCGCCGATAGCGCCGCAGCGTCCGAATCAGCTTGGGCTGCTGGCACCGCGTCGGCGGCCGGGCGCCGCGGCACCCACACATCCACGCCAATCGTCTGCAGGTACTGATTGCGACGCAGCGAGTCCATCAGCTCGGGCCGGCCACCGGAGGTCCACGGAACACGCGCCGCAGGCGACGGCCGACCCACAGCACAGGTGCGGACAGTGCATATGTCGCGAACATCGCCAGCAGCATGGCCGGCGGATCGAGGGCGATCAGCACAAAGAACAACGGCACGATCAGCACGTACACGAACTTGACGCGACGATCGAGATTGAACTGCTTGAAGCTGGGAAAACTGAAACGGCTCACCATCAGGGCGCCCGCGAATGCCGTGAGGGTCAATGCCGCGATCAAGCCTATGAGCCCGGGTTGCGGGAAATGGCTGGAGAACCAGACGAATGCCGCCACGATCGCCGCAGCTGACGGGCTCGGCAGGCCTTCGAAGTAGCGCTTGTCGGCGGCGGCCCGGGTATTGAAGCGCGCGAGGCGCATGCCTGCGGCGGCGGTGTAGAAAAAGCAGGCCAGCCATCCGAAACGACCCCAGTAGTGGCCGAATTCGGCGATCCGTACCACGCCCCACTGGTAAGCGACGATCGCAGGCGCAATGCCAAACGACACCATGTCGGCCAGGCTGTCGTACTCCTTGCCGAAGGCACTTTCCGTCTTGGTGAGCCGCGCCATGCGCCCATCGAGGGTGTCAAAGATCATGGCCACGAAAATGGCTTCGCCGGCCGGCGCGAAATTCTTGTCGATCGCGGCGACGATGGCGTAAAAGCCCGAGAACATGCAGCCCGTGGTCAGCAGATTCGGCAGGAGGTAGATACCCTTGCGGCGCGGCTTCAACTCCTCTTCAAGTTCTGTCTCCATGTGCAGGCGGTTCTGGCTCGTTGAGTGGTGGAGGCCGGCATCTTAGCAGGCGGTGCTAATATCCCGTCCCCCATCTCTGACACGGACCTGAACGCAACCGATGAGGCTCTCGCAATATCCCATCAACACCCTCAAAGAGGTTCCCGCCGAGGCGGAGTTGATCAGCCACCAGCTCATGCTGCGCGCGGGCCTGATCCGCCGCCTGGCTGCCGGTCTGTATAGCTGGCTGCCGATGGGGTTGCGCACGCTGCAGAAAGTGGAGCGCATCGTCCGCGAGGAAATGAACCGTGCCGGCGCGTTTGAGCTCGTGATGCCGGTGGTCCAGCCGGCCGAGCTGTGGCAGGAGTCCGGGCGCTGGAAAGACTATGGTCCCGAGTTGCTTCGCATCGAGGACCGCCACAAGCGGGCCTTCGTGGCCGGGCCGACCCATGAGGAAGTCATAACCGACATCGCACGCCGCGAGCTGAAGAGTTACCGACAGTTGCCGGTCAATTTCTACCAGATCCAGACTAAATTTCGCGACGAGATACGGCCGCGCTTCGGCGTGATGCGCGCGCGCGAGTTCATCATGAAGGACGCCTACTCCTTCCATATTGATCAGCCCTCGCTGGCGCAGGGCTATCGGACAATGTACGACGCCTATGTGCGCATTTTCACGCGAACTGGCCTCAGGTTCCGCGCAGTTCGCGCCGATTCGGGTGCGATCGGCGGCGATGTCTCACAGGAATTCCACGTTCTCGCCGACTCGGGCGAGGACTCCATCGCGTTCTCTGACGGTGACGAATACGCGGCCAACCTCGAGGCGGCGATCGCGATGCCGCCTGCCGAGCCTCGGCCTGCTCCCACGGAGCCTTTGACCAAGGTCACCACGCCGGGCGCCAAGACGATTGAGGACCTGGTGAAGTTCCTCAAAGTCCCGGCCACGAAAACCATCAAGACACTTCTCGTAGATGGCGTCGAGGAGAACGATGTCGTCGCGTTGGTCGTCCGGGGAGATCACGAGCTGAACGCCATCAAGGCGCAAAAGCTGCCCGGTGTGGCCAGCCCGCTGCGCATGGCGAGCGCGGATCGCATCGCTCGATCCTCAGGCGCGGCCATCGGGTATATCGGGCCGATCGGATTCAAGGGCCGGGTCTACGTCGATCACAGCGCCCTGGCTCTGTCGGACTTCGTCGCTGGCGCGAACGAAAAAGACATGCATTTCACCGGAGCCAACTGGGAACGGGACATCCAAGGGATGATCGCGGCGGACATCCGCAACGTCGTAGAGGGCGACCCGAGCCCGACGGGGCATGGTCGTATGAAGATCACCCGCGGTATTGAAGTCGGTCACATCTTTCAGCTCGGGCAGAAATACAGCGACCCCATGAAAGGAGTCGTACTCGACGAAAGCGGCAAGGAAGTGAAGCTGTACATGGGCTGCTACGGTATCGGTGTGACGCGCATCGTGGCCGCCGCCATTGAGCAGAATCACGATGACCGCGGCATCATCTGGCCGGAGCCGATCGCGCCCTTCCAGGTTGTGCTGGTGCCCATGGGCATGCAGAAATCCGAACGGGTACGCGAGGTCGCCGACCGGCTCTATGCCGAGCTCACTGCCGCTGGAATCGAAGTGTTGTACGACGACCGCGACGCCCGTCCGGGGGTCAAATTTGCGGACGCTGAGTTGCTGGGCATTCCTCACCGACTGGTCGTCGGAGAACGTGGGCTGGAAGCAGGCAAGCTCGAGTATCGTGGTCGCCGTGACTCGGAAAGCCAGGAATTCCCGCTCGACGATGCCCTCACATTCATCCGCTCGCGCATGGCTGCTTGACTGCATACGCACCGCGATTGTCATCGCGGGTGCGTTGCTGACGAACGCGGCCTTCGCTGATGGGCAGCGCGATCCGGAGCTGAAGGATGTCGTACAGCGGGCGATCACTCAGGCGGAGTGTTTCACCGATCACTACGACTCGGCAGTCTGGTACACGCTGATGGAGCCGAGGCTGCGGGTCATCGTGAAGGAACACGA
>Ga0307511_10004089_pt1 | contig 14908 bp, 5 predicted proteins | sample 13_EM_MG_FD_200266 | JGI IMG/M metagenome (GOLD analysis project Ga0307511, IMG submission 200266) | Populus trichocarpa ectomycorrhiza microbial communities from riparian zone in the Pacific Northwest, United States - 13_EM | ecosystem: Host-associated > Plants > Roots > Unclassified | place... | reverse complement strand
ATCAGTAAACTCTTCCATCATTTGAAAATCAAATGAAAGAAAAGATTGGTGTCAGGCAAGATTCAAATGACTTCTATCATAATTAAGCTACTTTATTTTATGAATGAGATGAAATGACTTCCATCATCAGTAAACTACTTGACAAGATTTTAGACACTCATGCATCTCTTTTTTCCTTTCCTAAATGTTTATTGGTGATTATATCCTACAAAATTAAAATACCTTGGGGTGAGGCTTATGCCATGGATGATCAATTAATTTATTAGTCTTACCAATTTAATTCATTTTTCTTAACCAAAGTAGCTGGTGATTGGTGATTGATATCTGTAAAGGGTTCTTTTTGGTGAATTTTAAGACTCTCCGATGCTTAAGTAAGTATTTTTTTAAGAGAAAAAAACAATGATAGTTTAAAGATATATTCTGAAAATAAATATGTAGTTGGGAATGGAGATTAGGAACTCCTTTTTTTAAAAGATCCAATGGGGTTTATAGCCCATCGTTCTTATCCTTTAATGGAGGAGATGACTAAAAAGTCATCTTCCTCTCGTATCATTAAAACCCTTTGTGTAAAAGAGAAAATATGTTTGTCTCATTAGAGGAAAAATATCTATGACTCATCAGGGGGCAGGGGTCCGTTAGATTGGGCCACAAAATTAAAAGGGGCGACACCTGAGCATCCACCTCTAGTAGGATAGAGAAGAGCTCTCCTCGCAGGAGTCCTTCTCCTACCATTCCTAGGGAATCCTTAGGGAAAGGGAGGCTACCTCAAACCCATGAGGATGATGTTCCTATCACTTTAGGTGTAGAGGACATAAAGTTTGTTTCTCGTCTTCAGCTAGGAGAGTACATAACTCAGATGCCTGATCAGGCTTATGTATCAGCCGGGAGACCTTGGGCTCTGCCTAGGGTCATTTTGAGATTACAACCCTCTTTTGCATATATGATGGGGTATTACTTCCCTTTTCAAGGATTCATAAGGGAAGTGTTTAGATACTACCAGCTGGGTCCAGGCCAGTTTCATCCTAATGGGTGGATCATTTAGTTTGTATTTGATAAGTTTTGTAGGCTCGTCGAAATTGAGCCTACAGTCAATGTCTTTAGAAATTGTTACCATTTGGTTGGTAGCACTGATGGTGGCAATGATATGCGTTGGTTTTTCAACTTCTCCAACAAACCTATGAGAGCCATTAAAGGAACTTCGTGTGAAAAGTCTGTACATGTCAAAAATTAAAGGGGGGAGATGGATGATAGTAAGGTATAACAGGCTAATCAATCCTAAAAGTGGAATGCATCAGATCTAGGGCTATTCCCATTACCAGAGGGTTCATCCCTTTAATGTAAACATGAAGCTTTGTTTGAGCTCAAATAAGGAGAAAACATGTGTTGTGCTGGCCTCGACTTCAACTAAGTATGAAGTCAATAGAATGGCCAAAAGATATTATTAGGCTGCATTTCAAATTATGCAACTTTATTATTCTTTGTTTTCTTTGTTGCTAAGTTTATTGTTGACTTTTTTTTTTCGTAGGACTAACAATTAAAGGAGAAAGAGAAACTTCAATGAGGTCTATAAAAGAGAGTTCATAAAGGCAGTCTTCGTCTTTTGTCACTTGTGGAGGCAGGGCTGAAGAAGTAATGGAGAACTACTCTATCATTATTGATGAACTTCTTATTCTTGAGGGCTCTGTTCTTAATAAAACAACGATAGGAGTCAAAACTCCTGTACAAAAAAATTTAAGGGTTATTGTACTCCCTTAGCCGAGGTCAAACAGATTTGACTCCTTTGAAGTGATTGTGGGTGCTGCTACTTGTTTTAAGAGGAGGAAGGTCCCTACCCCTATGGAGTTTGATGTTCCAGTCTTTACTGTAAAGGCTCATGTGGTGGCATTTTCTCTACCTTAACTTCCAGCTTTATCAGTAGAGGCTACAATAGTTGGGCCCTCTACTCGGGCTTTTCCAGAAAAAGGCTGAGTACTAAGATGCTTTCGCCTGCCTTATTCTTGGTCGAGCTCCTTTCATTTTCCTCACCCTGACTAGGAAGGAGAGGCAGCTTATAGAGGCTATTATTGGTGGAAAGTATGACATTGAAGAGGCTGAAATTGAGGTGGTGAGACTGCTAAAGAGGATCCTTACCATCCCATCACACATCACAATTATATTTAATGAGAGTTACAGCCACCATTTAGCTTTAATTGGTCAAATGACCTTTAATGTAAGGAACTTTCTTGTTTCATTTTTTTGTTTGGTTCAATAATTATTATTCCTAACACTTATTCTTGACATGCTTTCATAATGTGTGCCTTTTCCAAGAGGCGCTGGGTGGCCGAGAGGAATTATGTAAAGGAGGCCTCTACCATAAATAGGGCAAACCAGGCTGCTTTCGAGTGGCTAAAGAAGGAAAGGGTTGTTGTGGAGACCGAACTAGGAAGCCTCAAGGTGGCTTATTCATCTTTGAAGGAACAAATATAAGGTGTTATTCTTCAGTTGGGTTATAATGACAAATTACTCTAAGTCGTTTACAACCAGGTGGGTATCCTGAAGTAGGAGATCCTTGGCAAATACCACCCAAGATAGTCTAAGGGTTATACTTGTCGCTGCCAGGGAAGAAGTTTGGAGTTCTCAAGCTCGGCTAAAGGCTTTGAGGAACTCTCTTGAGAAGTTTTAGGAATGTTTTGGAGGGTCCACATCTTTGACTGAGATGGTTGCGGACAAAATCTTTCTTGCCATGTCCAACCTATATTTATTTAATCAATCAAGAGGAAAATAAGTGGACTTCAATGCTACTTTCCATCTAGTCCTGGTGCCTGATTTTACATGTGTGTTCCCCATCAAGTTTGTTACTGCCCAACATAGGGAATATTTAGCTAATGAGTCTGGGCTAGATATCTAAACCTTTTTTCCCTTTCTCTCCTTATTCATTTATATAACCTCGATTATATAGGGTTTATCCGTGTAACATATATATTTTATGATTACTCATATGTACATGTGTATGGATCTAATGCCTATAGTAAACATTTCATACGAGGTTCAAAACCCTTAAAAAGACTGTTGAAAATTTATATGGGTCCAACGCTAATACCTGGAAAATGTTAAAGGAATTCCCTAAACAATCGGCGTGAGTCTAAAGCCCACATTAAAAATTCTATACAGGGTTAAAAAAAACCTTAGGAAATTGTTAGAAATTTATATGGGTCCAACACCCACTCATAGGAAAAAAAATTATCAAATTTGAACTTTGTTTAACCTTAATAAATATTTAGGAGGGATCTTCCTTTTTTCAAGAACCAAGAAGAAATCTTGGTTTTGGGTATATTCTTGTCATTCAGGATGAATTTGTAATGGATAGTTAAAAACCCTCTAGGCAGGAGGTGGAGATTGGTGCTATTGTCTTTAGACAAAGCATTGTTGTTGAGGTTTTATCCCATCCTTGGAGAAATATGTTAGCGTATTAGAGAGACTTTGATTCATTCCAAGGTAAATTATGCAATCACACTAGGGTGACTGAGCTCATCCCATCCTTGAAAGGTTGTGGGGTTGTTGCCCTTAAGAGATCCCATGTCAATCTTATCCTTGGAGAAATGTGCGATCGCACTAGAGAGACCATGTCAATCCATTCCAAGATAAATTATGCAATCGCACTAGGGATCGATACGAGTTTCTTATATATATCCCTTCCTTGAAAGGTTGTGAGGATGTTGCCTTAGATATAATTTGGAGAAAAGAAAACATTGTTACTGTGAATAATTGAATTCATATATAAGAAACTCACAATCTCAGTCATTGATTATGGTACATTTTTATTACTCTTTGAGGTATAATCAACTTTGATGATATTTTTGTTAATATCATGGTATTAGTTCTAAGGGAGGAGAGAATAGAGTATCTCTAGTAGATGTCTTCTGGTTGGTTGACAAATAGACTTTACATGCTTTATGGTTTAAACCAACATTCCACTCATACTAGTTGAAAGCTTTCCAAAATCTTAAGGCTCTAACTGCATTCGTGAAGTTGGCAAATGCCTAGCCCAAATTTGTTTGTCTCATTAAGTCTATGGGCAAGTAGAAGAAATCATACTTTGACTTAAAGTGATCAAATTGCTATATAGCCTTTCATATTCTTTATTAAAGAGTTGCTGGAGCTATGATGGAGCAGAAGTGCCAATAAATGTAGGAAGGTTCATAACACGTTCTATTATATGAGTGTTTTGATTATTTACCTTTGATAGTGATTAGGAATGTCAATAAACCGATTTTAGAATAACAATCGATGGTTTGTTTTTTATTAAGTTCCCATAGACAACACCATTAATGATGTCCTAAAAATTCCAAGTAGCTTGGGGGCAAGGTTTATGTTTTGGATGATCAGTTAACTATTGGTTCTTACATTCTGATCCATTCTTCCTAGCCAAAGTAGCTGGTGGTTGGTGCCTGATACCTGCAAGAGATCTCCTTTAGCAAATTTAGAGGCTCTATGATGTTTAAGTAAGTATCTTTTTTTTAGAAAAGACAATGATATTTTAGAGAGAGATTCTAAAAATAAATATGTAGTTGAGAATGAAGATTAAAAATCTTTTTTTTAAGGATCTAATAGGTCTTTATAAACCATCGTTCTTACTCTTTAATGGAGGAGAATATTAAAAGGTCATCTTCCTCTCATAGCATTAAAACCTATTATGTGTAAAAGAGAGAAAGTATATCTGACTTATTAGAGGAAAAATATCTATTACTCATTAGAAAAAAAAAATATCTTATGATTCAAAATAGAGCTTAACAAGATTGCTAGAGCCACATGAACTTGAGCTAAGCACTTACTTGAGCCCAAGGTAATGGATATTACAGCTTGCCAGACTTGTTTGTATATTGGCTCAACATTTGGCTAAGCCCAAGAATGCTAGGTATGGCAACTCGCCATACTTATACATATTTTGACTCAATGTTTTAAGGCAATGTTTGGAATTATGGTAGCAGTTGCTTTTTAAAGTGTTTTTTTGCTTGGAAATACATCAAAATAATGTTTTTTATTTTATTTTTAAATTTTTTTTAACATAAATATATCAAAACAATCCAAAAAATTTTAAAAAATAAATTTTTTTTCAAAAATATTTTTTTAACACAAAAAAAAAACATACTTTTAATAATGATATGACTCCATAGGCTTGGTCTGTCTAGTGGGGATCAGCTCTCAGTTATGGTCATTAAAATGACTACCTTCAAATGTCAAAAGTAGAAGATTTTTTGTTTTCTTTTTTCCTCAAGTTTAAATAATTAGAAGAAATATTGTCAATAATTATTTTATGAGTATTATATTGTGCAACACCTTTAAGCTTTTACATTACTAAAATTTAGAGTAGTTATAAAAATGGAATTGTCAAGAATCAACATCACTAAAATATAGTTTAATTATTATTAAAACGAAATGTCAAGAATCAAGCTTTTCATCATTTAGGGCATGTTTATTTTTGCATTTTAAAAATATTTTTGAAAAAAATTAAATTTTTTTTGTTTCAATATTTTTTTTATATTTTTAGATCATTTTAATGTGCTGATGTCACAAATAATTTTTTTAAAAAAAATATTATTTTAATATATTTACAAGCGAATAAAACTTTAAAAATAATCATTATTATACTCTCAAACACCCTCCAATCAAGTAACCTCGGTTACCATTACCAAAGGATCAATCATTAAGATAAAAAAGAGAAATATTAGTATTAATATAGTTCGATAGGAATTCTAATGAAAACTCTTCCATCATTTGAAAAATCAAATGAAAGAAAAAATTGATGGCAGGCAAGATTCAAATGACTTCTATCATAATTAAACTACTTTATTTTATGAATAGGATGAAATGACTTCCATCATCAGCAAACTACTTGGTAACATTTTAGACTCTCATGCATCGCTGTCCTTTCCTACATGTGTAAAGGCATACCCTTTGGTAAATGGTATTAATTAATACAAACTATAATTAATCTGTGGGGTGGATGGGAGTCAGTATCATCCTTTCCCCCCATACTGCTAAGGTTCTTAATTCGCTTCTTATAAAACGCTTACTAAACCTATTATATTTTCACAAGCAAATTGAAGAGCTCTGCTCCTTAAAAATAAAAATGAATGACTCTTCTCTACCAGCTCCTCTTGCCAAGAGGTACGATAAGGCTTCATTTTAAGTAAGCAATGTTACAATGCAAGCACATGCATGTGTTAACAATCAAATGTGATAATATCTGTGTGCAGGCTAGAAGGCAAGGTAGCTTTGATCACAGGAGCAGCTAGTGGCATCGGCGAAACCACTGCAAGACTCTTTGTTCAACATGGTGCAAAAGTTGTAATTGCCGACATCCAAGATGAGCTAGGTCACTCTGTGTGCAATGAAATCGGCTCCGATTATGTCCACTGTGATGTTACTAGCGAGATTGATGTCCAAAATGCCGTAGAGACTACAATCTCAAAGCATGGTAAGCTAGATATAATGTTTAGTAATGCTGGCATAGCTGACGCCAAGCTCGATATAAGCATCTTAGCATTTGAGCACGAAGATTACAAGAAAGTTTTCGACGTGAATATGTATGGTGCATTCTTGTCAGCCAAGCACGCTGCAAAAGTAATGATCCCGGCAAAGAAGGGCAGTATTATATTCACTTCAAGCTTTGCTTCGGTGTGTTATGGGGCTATGCTCCCATACGCATATGCTGTGTCAAAACATGCTCTGGTTGGACTTACTAAGAACTTGTGTGTAGAATTAGGGCAATATGGAATTAGAGTTAATTGCATTTCACCATTTGGTGTAGCAACTCCATTATTAAGGAAAGGATTGGGAGGGATCGACCAGAAGACGGTGGAGGAGTTTATTTGTACATCAGCGAACTTGAAGGAGGCAGTGCTGAAAGCAAGTGATGTGGCAGAGGCAGCACTGTATTTGGGTGGTGGTGATTCCAAGTATGTTAGTGGACTAAATTTGGTTATCGACGGTGGCTATAGCACCACCAATGTGGCCATAAGAGAGCAAATGAAAGAATATTTCGGTTAATAAAGGTGTGTTCGTTAAGAGGGATTAAGAAGGGATAGACGAAAGTGAAGAATTGAGTATTTAATATCGCAAGAAAGATGGAGATTGAAAAGATATTGGAAATATCAGTTTCAATCCTTTATTTATTGTAATTTTTAATTAGCTTTTTTAATCCGGATGGATTGAATTTCATCCTTTCTCTTATTAGCTAAATAATCGAAGGAATGACAAGTCGTGTTATTTTGTCTCCCATCCTTCCACTTCGTTCTATCTATTCTTTTTTCTGTTCATGCTTCCTGATAAACACAGCCTAAATGTGCAATGCTTAGAGATTAACTAAAAGCATAGATACAAAACTCTAACTAGCCAAAAACTTAAGTTAGGTGGTGGTTTTTCCAACCTCTTTTTTTTTTATTAAAATAATGTTGTTTCATGAAATAGTAAAAAAGTCAATTCAACCTAAAAGTTTAAATTGTTAGGTGAAGTCTTAAATTATCATTTATATTATTTTCTATTATACTCTCTCAAGTAAAAGCCCTCTGAGTTTGAAACTTGCATAGACTCACACTGCTTTATACTTATTTTTGTATGAAATAAATGAGAATGATGAGATTTGAACTCATAACCGCTTGGTTATTAAGGCTCTGACACCATGTCAAAGAATTAATTCAACCTAAAAAGTTAAGCTGTTGATTTTTTTATGAAATAAATGAGGATGATAAGATTTGAACTCATAACCGCTTAGTTATTAAGACTTTGATACCATGTCAATAAATTAATTCAACCTAAAAAGTTAAGTTGTTGGGATAGATTTTAAGATATGATTTATATTATTTTTTTAATAACACAAACAACATAAATTCTATTTTTTTTTCTAAATAAAACTATATTGTTAGATCAACATATTCAATTTGACATGACATAAAACTAAGCAAAAACTAGATTCTAATTAATATATCATTAAATTAACCTATCAAATCAAGTTAAATTTATAACCCCTAGTTAAAGTCGATGTCCTAGCAAAACAAACAAAGTAAGAATTAGCCATATATATAACACTCTACATGCAATATATTCATAAACCTTGTTCGTCCTGACGCTAGTTGTATTTTGTCGGTGAGCTAAGTTGTTCTGCTATGTATTTTTATACAAAATAAGACTTAGTTTGTGTTTTCAGGCAATGTATCTTGTACTTTGATTAAATCCATGGGCTGTGGAAGACTCATCAAATGCTAGTTGGCTGTGTTTAACAATTAGCCATGAATGGCATAACATTTTATGGTTAAGCACTTCATCATAGGCAAACCGATGTAGAGATTAATGTTGTTATACATCAGAGGATCAAGCAAGTCCAAGGAAGTATTCACCATGTTTGGAAAATATTAGTGAAATCAGGATATCTTTAACTAGAAAATTAATATGATGAATGTGCGCATTCACTATGTTTTGCCAAGGGAGACCGTGAGTCCGACCGTATTTGTCTGCAAATTTTGATACACAACTCGAGTGAGCGAGTTGGGCGTTTTTGTAATCGCCTTCTCGAAGGACTTTCTTAATTGCTGCACAGATTTTGCCAGGGGATGCAGTTGGGCAGCTTTCCCGGCCCCTATGTTTGCTTGTAATTATTTTCCTTCTATATCTCCAACCTTCAACTAACAAAATTCTTGATGTGACATACGTACTGTCTCTCTCTAAAAAAAAAAAAAAGCTTATTTCAACGGAAGAAACTGTTGCTGAAAGGCCAAACACGTACGGTTGCTATTTGATATATGCAGCAGATTTGCAAAGAACGAACGATTGCCATTTAAAAGTAGCAAAAAAATTGCAATCGCACTCGTTGTTGCATATTCTTCTTCTTCCGCAATTTACACACGGTTGCAAACCTAGTGCTGCCCGTGCGTTATGTACATGACAGATCATGGGGTTTTGTTTTGTTATTGCAATTTTAATGCAAATTCATCATTGCAATTTTCGGCTGTAATTTGTTTTGTTATTTTATATTTTCATTAAACTTTATGTTTCTCAAAGTCCTTCTATATTTACTTACTGTAGGGTTTGGTTACTACCATAAAGTAGAAGAGTTGAAGACAAATAAGATAAGATAAAAAAAAATTAGAAAATAAAATTGTATTTGATAGTGATGTACAAAATAAAATGACAATCTTTATATTATGTTTGATTATGAAAAACGATACATAATAAAATATGAAAAAAAAATATTTTATTCATAATATATATTATTTTCAAACTTACAAATTTTTTAAAAAAATTAAGCATTATTTTACTACCAGTTTTTTTTTAAGTTCATCTTTCAATATTTGATTTGTTAATAATTGAGTTTCGTTATTTATTTATTTTTTTCTTCTACAGGGTAATCCACGTCTCATGATACTACCAAAATAATATCAAATACAAACGGAAATGCCGATAAAAAAACACTCATCAATAAATTACAATGACATTTATCCATGGAATATTTTCTAGATATTTACATCGGTGTATACCGAAAGAATTATAGTTGAAAATGAAGGAATGAAAAAAAAAATATCATTATTACATAAGAAATTATAGAAGAAATACGTTCATCGCTAATAACTATTGGTGAATCCATCAATAATATTTAAGTTATAACCTGACAGACAACCCTTTATCTCCCCCTCTTCCATTTCTTCTTTTTCTTCCTTTTTATTCTGCAAAAAATTGCAAACACCCTTATATTTTGTCACAAATCAAGCTCTCATTTTTAAAAAATAAGGCCACCCCAACATTCAATCTATTAGCATCCATGTTCGAGTTAAATTTTTTTTTTAAGATTTGTCAAATATAGTAAGCAAAATTATTATTTTTTTGTTGTAACCCGTTTTTAAATGTTAATTTTTTGGCATTTTGATGCGGTATATATAGTTTGTTTGTGTGTTTACTTGTTTTATAGATTTTTTCCCGTAGAAATTTGTTGTATGAATATATGATTTGTACATGTTAAGGTTTGTTTGAGATTTTAAAAAATTATATTTGTTTCTCATTTAATGAAATATTGAGTTTGATTTTGTAACTTAGGTATTTTATAATAAATATTTTTCTAATAGAATCAGTGTTTAAATACCGACGGAGTATTCCATCAGTATTATGTAAAATTCTGGTTATGTGACCCAAATCACGAATTTTTCAGGTTAACCCGAGTTTACTCAGTCTTTTTTGTTGTTTTTTAAATAAAAAAATTTTATTTCATCCTTAAACATTGAGTTGGTTGAGAATTGAGCTTTGTAAAAAAAATTTATTTGACTTATATAAGATAATACTGGTCTCATAACCTAAGTCACGGGTTCAAAAGATTATCCCGGGTTGACTTTGATTTGTTTTTTAGGCCCTTTTCTAAATTAATTTATTTTTTAATTTCATTTTTCAATATTGAGTAGATTTGAAATTGAGGTTTATTATTTTTTTCAATTATCTTTATATGAGATTATCACGATTTCATAACTCAGGTTTTGGATTTAGTGGGTTAATCTAGGTCGTCTCAAGTTTTTTTTTTTAAGATATTTTTTTTTAGATAGTTGGTAGTTGAGTTTTATAATTTATTTTAATTTTTTTTCTATGTAGTTATCATGTATTGATGAATCGTGGTGCGAGTTCATAAGGTTTGCCAAAGTTGACTCGAGCTAATTTTTCTTGCCCTTTGTTAGAAATCCAACTTTTTATTTTTCATTTTCATCCTTTAGCATTGAGTTGATTGAGAATATATAGAGCTTTATAATTCCTTTCGATTAGATTTTTAGAAGGTTATCTCGTTCTTATGAACCGTGTCACGGGTTTGGTCAGTTTACCCGAGATAACTCGAGTCACTTTCTTCATTTTTTTTTTAGACTGATTTTTTTTCAACCTCATCCTCTAATATTGATTTGTTTGGGAATTGGGATTCATATTATTATTATTTTTAATTTTCTTTCCATGGAGTTATTATGGTTTGTTAACTCATGTCATGGATTTTGCAAGTAACTAGGGTTGGCCCAAGTAAATTTAGTCTATCATTATCTTAATATTAAAAAATAAAGGATGTTGTTTAGTATATTGCTATCTCAGTATTTAAAAAGAGATGGTCAGAATACATAATATTTTGAATTCGTGAAATTCAATATTTGGATGACTCGCTTGAGACATGTGGGAGAAGCCTACACGTGAATATTTGATTAGTATGACTTAAATCTGCCAAAGTGAATTTGTTTCAAATCACAGACTTATGAAACCAATTCTTTAATGTCCTTTTTGAGATCTCGATTGATCGTGTTGAGACCCTCATCAATGACAAAGTTCACTCTGCTAACATACATAGAGTCATCACTTCCCAAGTATATTGCTGCCTCTGCTAATACATCTTCCTCCTCAAGGATGACCTCTTTTGATTTTGCTTCTGTAGAGACCATTTCTAATGTTGTATTCCTATTGATTCCTTCAAATACTATTTCCTCCATTGACGCCATTTTCTTCACATTTATAAAGGGTCATCTTGGACATATGTAAACTTTAATATAGGCGAAAAGTTTCACAGTTCTGAACAATTAATTGGAGATTTGACACCAGTGGATTATGTATAAAACATAGTGAAACAGGAAAATAAAGCTAGCCTGAGAATAACTGCATGTGTTCATGAAATACCAATAATATTATATAAAAAAATCATAATTTGTTATTTGACTATTAAATCTTATTTAAATTCTACTAAAGATTCTACAATCCTCGTTGACTTAGCCAAACTCTAAAAAACCCTCAAATTAGGTCTCAAAGATATTGTCTGAGTTAATTTTGTTATTTTACTTTTTATTTTTTGATTTTAATTTAATTGTTAATTTTATATTGTGTTTTCCTTTTTATATAAGATTTTAATTATCTTACCTTGTAAAGATTGAATTATATCCTATTTAAAGAGTTGTCAATCTTTTTGAGAGATAGTTGTTTAAAAATAAACTACTTAAGAATTAAAGTTTTTATATGAAAATCTTTTTCAACATTAATTATGTATTTATTTACCTATGTTGTCTTCTTGTGTTTTGTCTTTCGTATGCATCACCTTGACACTGCTGACAAAACAAATTTGGCCATGACAGAGCAAGTGATTGTTTTCTATTGATATATACAGCCTGTACCCATTCAGAGTTCCAAGCCTCCACGTGAGAGTGCCAGCTTAATTTGTCGCATAAGGTGAGGAATATTTTTTTCGGCATGGTTTTGGGCATTTTGAGCTCACTTGCTATTTTGTCAATGAAGTGATTATTTATCACATGCAATTTGGCTTGACATAGAATTTATTGCACCTCCACGAGTTGGTTACTCAGACATTTGTGTGATATGCCATTTTTTCGAAGTTGCGAGCCTCAATTGAACTTTCCCCTCCTCTGAGCTGGACAAGTGGCAGCACCACTTTATCTTTACATCTCCTCTGGAGAATTTGGATGTTGTTTTAATATCTTTACTTTTGGATATTCTTGATGCTATGTGATTTTGTTCAATAGATAGATTTTTTTGTGTCGGTCGCTTCGCTACGATTAGTTTTGGTTACTAAGTGAAGATTAAGAGTTCTTTTCTGAGTTTTTTTTTTAGAAGGATACGATTTAATGGCGATGTTGACAGTTTGTTTAACGAAGATAAAGAAGAGAAATAGTTCTATTAGTGATGAAAATCGTGATTGTGTTTTAGAAAATCCAAACTATTCTAATGATTTCAAATCTCCTGGAAATGTTCACGCTTGTTTCTCGATGGAGACTAATTTAGTCTCAATATTTCCTTGAGTCCAGTTTAATTTTCAAGGGACTAGGTGCTTTGTGACTTCCTTTCTCATAACAAAGAATCTTCTTGACGTTGGCCCTGGTTACAAATGGAATTTGGATTTGAAATGATAAGATACGATTTGACAAGCTGTTGTAGAACCGTTCATGCTTGAGTGGATACTTTATATAAATACTAAATAGCCTCTGAGCTTTTTTTGTTTTTTGGTACCATAAATGCTTGATGACAACACAGTTACAGTTTGCAGCCCCTTGCCTTGCAAGCTTAGCTTTAGATTCTTATTTCATATTTTCCTTTTGGATGCGCAGCTGATTCATTACTCATTACCTTGATTCATACCAGAAGTATTCATTCAGTTCCGAATCACGGAGAGCCTTCAAAGAAACAACTAATTATTGGCCTTTTGTTTCCGACTGAATTAAAGAGATAATACCTCACACCCCAGAAAGCTACGAATTACAACATCTTTGTGGTCTGACTCACGACCTCTGATGTAAAGGGAGAGATGCAACCTAGAACAATAATGGTCTACTGGCAGATGATATTATTCTTATGCAAAATGTAAATTTGGGTTTGGTTTGGATCGTAAATAGCCTAACTAAACCAGGTCCTTCAAGTTACCAGCAAGATTTGTATTGGTCGCGCTGATACCCCCATCAACCACAAGGTTCAACCCACTCACATATTTGGAGTCATCGCTCGCCAAGTACAATGCTGCCTCTGCTACATCTTCCTCCTCAAGCATGACCCCCTTTAAGTGTGCTGTTGCAGAAGCTATTTCCAATGCCGCATTCCTACTAATTCCTCCAAATGCATTCCTCATTAGAGGGGTGGGTACGGCGGCAGGAGAGATGCAGTTGACTCTAATCCCAAACTGCCCTAACTCGGCACACAAGTTCTTTGTCAGTCCTACGATGGCGTGCTTCGATGCTGTGTAGGCATGTGGAACATTGCCAACAATTACTGAAACCACACTTGAAGTGTAGATAATGCTGCCTTTCTTCTCAGGAATCATTACTCTTGAAGCATGCTTAGCTCCAAGGAATGCTCCATATACATTTGTATCGAAGACCCTCTTAAAATTATCATAATCAATAGCTGATGCTTGCGGATCCCCTTTTCCAAGAATTCCTGCATTGCTAAAAAATATGTCAAGCTTCCCGTACTTTGAAACAGCTGTATTAACTGCCTTTTCAACATCAGATTCTCTTGTAACGTCGCAATGGACATAGGAAAGGGATTCATCGGAGCCAATTTCTTCACATACAGAATGGCCAAGGTCATCTTGGATGTCTGCAATTACAACCTTGGCGCCATGCCGAACAAATAGCCTAGTACTGGATTCACCAATCCCACTAGCTCCGCCTGTAATCAGGGCTACCTTTCCTTCTAACCTGCATGTAATCAAAGGAGTTGTTGATATTGTTTTCCATCAAGTCCGTTGCACGGTAATTAACTACAATATGGCTTTATTGGAGAGTCGTTCTTACCTCTTGGAAACAGGAGCAAGCAAGGAAGAGCCTTTCATCCTTCACCTTTGGTACGTGCACAAAAAGGATAAAAGCTTGCACGATTTTATATTGAAGTCATGCAGCTTGTCTAGGAAAAGCTTTAAACCTGGTCCACAACTTTTTGTGGATCAAGGTGGGTGGTGTTTTATCAGCCTGGTTTTAGGGATCTCGAGCTCAAATTAATGGGATCATTATATTATACTAAACACTGAAACTACTAGAGTTTGCTACAGGTACTTCACTATTTCCAGTGCTTCATCTTTTCTTTTCTTTTTTTCATTTTCAAACTTTTTTTATTGCAATCAATCCTTCTATAACCTAATTTGATAGAATTAGGCTTGAAATTATAGGGAAAAAAGTTATATTAAAATATATTGGACTTAAATGAAAATTATATATACTATATGCTAAAAGAACTTGGGTTTTCCCCATGTGCTTCATTGTTCAAGGTGCTTCACTGTTTATATATGAACAGTGAAGCATTTTTTTTCAAACTTTTTTAATTGAATTTAATTTTTTTATAATCTAATTTGATATAATTAGGCTTGAAATTATTGAAAAAAAATATCAAATTAAAAGATACACGACTTAAATATAAAACATATTTT
>Ga0307511_10004086_pt1 | contig 14912 bp, 12 predicted proteins | sample 13_EM_MG_FD_200266 | JGI IMG/M metagenome (GOLD analysis project Ga0307511, IMG submission 200266) | Populus trichocarpa ectomycorrhiza microbial communities from riparian zone in the Pacific Northwest, United States - 13_EM | ecosystem: Host-associated > Plants > Roots > Unclassified | place... | reverse complement strand
GGCTTGTATATTTTTTCACTGGGTTGCAAGTTTCCTAACTTATTTAAAGAGGCTGGTGTTTACACTTTTTTATTCACTCTTGTAAGTGATGCACTACTTAATCATGATTTTTTTTTTTCATATTTCGTAGTGTAGTTTATGTTCCTGATCATGTTCTAATGCAGTAAAATTGTCTGTAGAGTGATAATAATTGTAAAAAATATGAAAAAAGATTGATGGTCAAGGCATCTCGAGAGGTTGGAAAGTGGAAGCTTTTGGGTGATATACAGGGAAAACCATGTGTGAGGTTAGTAGCTTTTCATGATTAACTTATTGACTTTCTTTGGATTAAATTGTTTACAGTTACCTGCAAGACTTGATTTTAAATCATTTCAAGTTCATTAAAAAATGGTTTTTGAATTACTGTTCCAATCCTTTTATTATATATAATATTTGTAAGTTTTCATTCTTCTTATAAGCAAACAATCATCTAATTAGGGTGGGTTCACGATTTCCATCACTCTCTATTGGATGTCTTGACATCTACGGCAATCAAATCCCATTTAAATCTGTTCCAGAAATAACTGTGAGGCTAGATTCAATCATGGGTGTGCTTGCTGAAATAGACAAATTTAAGAAAGGCCTTTCTTCTGATAAATTGGCCCTTAAAGTTCAGGTATTCTTTAACCGTGGCCCTTTTGTAGATGTTGGTGTCTGTTTTTTTTTCTTAGGCAGAATGTGCCTCTTACACAATCATGCCTTATTTGGATTTGTTTTAAAAAAATTCAGAATATGCTAATTGTGAGCGACAAGTTGGATAGAATACGGCCAGAGTATGAAGCCACTTTGGTGATATGCCCTGTAGATGGGTTGGTTTCAGTTTCTATTCCGTGTCAAGGTACTTCGATCCATATGTAACAATGTTGTTCATAATGGCGCAGTCATGATGTTTAATTCCCTATCTTGATGTTCTAGTGGATTCTTCATTTATGTTCCTCATTTTGTATCAGTTATGCCTGGATCAGTACAGCACATCACAGGCCAACCACCAATACAGGAAAAACACTTGCTTCCAGGTTTTGTGGTGAAAGAACTTGTGTTAAAGGTAATTGTTATTAAAATTTTCTGGTGCATCTTGTATTTAAGGACAAGTGGAAAGTCATGGTTTCTTCGTGAGCTTATGTGAGCTGTTGCAAATCTGTATTTTGAGATGAAATTAAAAATTGGGTTGTGGATTATTTCTAACGTAATTAGAGTTAAAATCACACACAAAAAACAAACATACTTAAATCTGATCACTTTCACAGCTTCTGAAGATATTGCGTTTGAGAATTTTCAACTTCCAAATTGTTATTGTTCATTAACCATTTTAAGTCCCATGCTTCGTTCGATACTTTATATACCCAGTTATCACTTTCTTAAAGTTTAGCAGCAGGATCTAATTTACAGAACTAAAAGAACTAATACAGTTCAGTGATCCTTCAGGTGATACAAGGATAAAAGCTTAGGGATTTGATGTTTGATTGTAGAAATTCATTTACACCTTGGTGAACGGAGCATTGACATTTAAATTTCCTTTCCTCATCGATGCAAAATCTGTGACTACAATATAATAGAAACGTTATTAAACTGTTATGTATTTAATCTTACTATCCCTTTGCTTTTAATGTTTCTTATATGCTTCTTTTTTCCCCCTTTGAGTAACAGGTTTTGTGAAATCTGTATCTTACTAAATTATCAAGTGTACTTGATATGGAATGAAAACTAGTATTAATACTAAAAATTCAGTCTGTATTGTTTGCTAGCTAGATCATAGTGATGTCACATTTTAATGAACCGAGCATGATTTGACTAAATAAGCCAATTTACTTGACATTATGGTGCATCGAAGTAATATCTTATTATAGATACCAGAATCATCTTTTAGGCATGTATAAGATTCTCAGCCCACAAACTGAGTGGAACAGAAAGAGAATGAGATCATTGACTAATTGTTTATGGGCTTTATTGATATGCTTATTTTACTTATGCCTTCCAGATGCTTGATGCTCATGGTAACCACATCAAAAAAGGTTTGGAAGTTCAGTTGAATGTGGATGGGTTTCATATCCTTGATAAAGAAGGTTCAAAGCGTAAGGTTTGGTTCCTGACTTTCTTGATTTCCAATAATAATTGAGCTGTGTAGTTAACATTTAGGTGTGCTCATGTTAGGTTAGTATCATGCATTCAGTGAACTGTGAATGACAGTCTATTTCGTGGCCTTAAAATATGTCACATTTGCTATTGTTTTGAATCTCTGTGTAAGCAATGCCAAATACAGTTGAGGATATTGATAATATCTGACCATGTGTTGATAAAAAAGGTTAGTCTGCATAGAAGATACAGCCTCTGTAAAATTTCTTTCTTTTCTTTGTTTGTTTGTTTGTTTTTATTTTTGTGGAGGGGGGGGAGCAATATGTTAGGGTAGTATCATGCATATAGTGAACTGTGGATGACAGTCTATTTCATGGCCTTAAAATAGATTACATTTGCCATTGTTTTGAATCTGTGTAAGCTATGTCAAATGCAGTCGAGGATTTTGATAATATCTGACCATGTACTGATAAAAAAAAAGGTTAGTTTGCGTAGAAGATATAGCCTTTGTAAAATTTCATTCTACTTTTCATCTTTGCATTTTCTGTTCGGTGCTCTTCTTCAGTTGGAAGGTGGCAATGCGGGTGAATTGATTTCATTCATACCTTTTTAATAAATATGCACAGTAATCAGTGATGCTAGTTCCCTTGCATGTTTTTATTTAAGCTTCTCGGAAATTCGTAACATATCCCTACTGATAAAGAGATGGGGTTTGGCTGGCTTCTCATCTGTTCATTTTAAAAGTGAATGAATTTGGTTACTGAAAGCCTTCATCTCTGAGGACAATTTCTTTTTACTAACAGGTCTTTTTTTTTTCCTGGGTGTACTGAAAAGCAAACTTTTATTAAGAGGCATTGCATTATTATAATGTGGTCTCCCTGTGGGTACTTGTTTCAAGTAGTAGTTACGCACTCCTTGACCAGAGATGTCTTTTTTTTTTCCTGTTCCTTTTATGTTGAATGATGCACGCACCTGCTGCCATTAATTATGGTATATCTTCACATATTCAATGAATATTTTCATTATTTTTTGCAATTTGTGTACCAGAAAGTGAACTGCCTAGTTCTGTATACATAACTCCTAAAACATTTGACAGTACCTTATATGGCATGCAAATTCTTATGGTTCATTTGGAGATCATAATTCTTAAGCATGAATGTAACTAGACAGTACCTTATATGGTTCATTTGGAGATCTTAATTCTCAAGCATAAATGTAACAATAGTTGGAATTGAGCGTTAAGCATTGTGTGTGATATGAGTGCTGAGTTTGAACTTTTTCAATTTTAGGTGGACAAGGATGGATGCATTGATCTCAGTGGTGTCTTGAAGGTAACAGCTGGTTTTGGAAGAATAGGTATGCTGTTATTGTAACATAGCTTGTAATCCCTTGATTTTTTTCTTGTCACTGTACAACTCTTTCAGATTATCACAAGGCTGAAAGACTATAAAAGAAGAAAGTCAAACATAAAAATGGTTAAAAGATGAATTGTGTGTGATCTTTTTCTAAACCTTATTATCACGGCCAAGAAAATATTTTCTTGTCTGTCCTATGGGATGCTGTTAGTTGTATGAATATGTTTATGTCTTAAGAAACGTTGTCTGCTTTATATGTACCATATAATCACTACTAACTTTCTAGTTTTTTAATCATATTATACTTACTTCTCAAACTTTGATTAACTGTGTAGTCAATAATAGTGTTCCTTGATCTTTTCCTAATATGAACTCAGTAGTCTGGTTTCTAAAATTATAGGCATTATTTCTTCAGAAAGCACTTGAAACTTGTAAAATACAATCAATCTCCAGCTCCACTGGTTTCTAGTAAATCATGTTCTGGTAATTTGCATTCCTGGCCCTAAGACACAATTCTGAATGATCTGGCATAAGAACTCATTGACTTAGATTTTGACAAACATTATACTGTATTTCTGTAGCAAGAACTAAGACAGTATGAGGCTGGCTAGTACTTCAGCTCTATTGATATGTTGCAAATATTAATTAGATTCTTCTTCCTTTCATCCAGTATCATACTCTGTTTCATATCAAGACAAAGTTGTTTTTAAGCAAGAGCTTCAAACTGAGAAGAGGGAGCTGAGAATTGCATCAAAGGTGAGTTATGTGAGTTTTTGCTTTTTATTGTCATTGATATGTGTCTTCTTACAGTAATTCCCAACTAATTACCTTATTTTTTCCCTTTCAGCTACCAGAGTTTCTTACAGCAGGATCTGATCTGGAAAATATAGTTTTTGAAGTTGTCGATTCTCAGGGTGATGTTGATCCTCGTATTCATAATGAAGAGAAAGCTGGCCAGTGCCATTCACTAACTATAAAGTCAGATTCATTTAATTTACAGGATGCTATTCAGTATACTTTGAGGCATGGTCGCTGCGCTATTCCGGCTATTCGAATCCCTCCAATTGAAGGAAGCTTTTGCTTTATTGCTGCTCACTCATGTTACTCAGAGCTGCAGCTGAGGGTCATACTTCCAGTCATGAAAGCCCCAATAGTGGAGTGTGATGAGAATTTATCACCATATTCAAGCAGAAAAGTCCCACTGCTTCGGGACTCATTATCCCTCGAGCATACTGAAAGCCTAATGACGCCCATTGAAAATAATGAAAAGGTATAAACTTCTCTGATGCAAATGCGATCTTAAGAATTAGCATGGAACCGTGTTTTTCTCAATGTAAAAGTGCAGCTATGTTTCTTTTACTTGTTTTGGGTGCCCCTGTCCAACATGAAGGTCAGGAGATTTTATGAGTTGTATCTTTAAGTAGCGCTTGTTATATAGCAAATAGATTAAGTCAAGATTTTCAGTTTCTTTCCTGGACTATTCCTGACAGGGACTAGTGGATGACATTGAAAAATATGGTGAGCGAATTGGAAATTCTGAAAGGCAACTAAAAGTCCTGAATGAAAAAAAGACAGAAATTGAGGAGTACGTGTCTGGACTGCAAGGTTTGGAACTACCTGAACAGTTTTTCTCCATTAAGTTTCACACTTCATTAAGCATACATTAAATATCAAGTGCAAGAAAAATTGGATGATCAATAGTTGTCTCTGGATATTTGTCCGAACTTTGGCACGTGCCTTCAATTTCATGCCATGTAAAATAGAGTTAAATTTGTTTGCCTTGCTAATCAAAAGCAATGATGTGGTGCATGGTTGGCTTTGCTCCCAGCTTCCATGGAACGAACCTTGAACAATTCAAACTATGTGCTTACTAAGGAGGAGATCCTGGTACAAATTGAAAGCAGGAACCATTCTGCAGCATCTATTCTTTGCCATTGTTATAGAGATTTATCATCGCAAGTACCACAAAACCATTTCATGGAGGGTATATTCGGGTTGGTTGCCCTCCTTGGAACTGTTCGCACCAACAAGCTAAGCAGGTATGTAGCTATCTATTTTATCTTGTTGTTAATGAGATGAAGAGCTTTGAGCACTTTCTTATGTATAATATTTTCTTTTAACATCATCATTTGCAGGATATTGGCTGAGTTCTTGGGTGAAGACCAAATGCTTGCTGTTGTGTGCAGATCCAAGGAAGCTGCAAGTGCTTTTGGAAAATCTATTTGTGGTCGTTTTCTTGTTATATGCCTGGAGGATATAAGGTACTATAATAGGCTGTTGCTTGCATTTTGATTCCTCTTGATCTGCACCTTATAAACTTGGGATTCCTCTTGCATACCCTTGGGTATTAAGTGGTAACCATGATGTGATTTTAACTAGTTTTACAAGAAATGGATAAATCAGTACCCATGATTTGAGATTTTTTGACAGGCCTTACACAGGGGAGCTTGAATGTGGTGACCCACAGAGGAAACTAAAGCTGCAAGATCCTACATTACAATGTGGGAACGTGCCATCAGGTTTCATTGGGTATGCTGCCAATATGATTAATATAGATACCCGAGATATGAACATAAGCACAGCATCTGGATATGGTCTTCGAGAAACTTTGTTCTATCGTCTTTTTGGAGAACTTCAAGTTTATGACACCAAAGAACATATGAATGAAGCCGGTGCTTGTATCAAACATGGTGCTGTTTCTTTAGACGGTGGGATCAACCGAGTCACTGAAAATGGAATTATGTCTCTTGGATGCTGGTATGTTTCTCTCTTTCACAGCCACATGTAAACATGCACATGTATGTGGTTAATAATTTGTATAACTGTATTTTTCTTCCTTGGATTGGTTGTATTATATACATTTTTGCACTGCTACTTCTATCACCGCATCAATTAGGACCAATCAGGAGTGCTAAAACTTAGATGAAATTTGATGGGCTCGTGTGCATGTCTAGGAGCGTGCATTCATAAGTTATCTCTTCATGTGTTTTATCCAAAAGTTTACAAGATTTGCATTTTATTCAGGGTTGTAAGAAAGGAAAAGGATGGCTAAGTATGGTTAAACTCAACCAAGTTTAAATTATCTGTTTTCTTCAGGGATTCTGAAATTTGCTTTCCAGTCGGGACCTTGGAGAATGAGATGAGTCCTGCTCCAGAGAGGATGAAAATCCAAATGCAACTCGAAGCAGGCATGGAAATGTTGCAAGATATAACAGGACAGATAGAGCTTGTGACCAGACTGCGTGAAAATGCTTTAAAGAAGTTGAAGAAGAAATCCAAGAATTATAGCAAACTTATGGATCATGTAGAGGCAGTGGAGTCTCTGCGTAATAGGAAATAGTTGGTGTGTTTTGTAGATAATAGGTATTTGACCCTATAGGATATTTTGCTGATAACAAACAAGCCTCATCATCTTATATATCTGAATGCACTTCCCCCATATGTTGCTGGTAAGCATATTGTATAGTGTTAGGGTTTTGTAGTATATTGATGATCTTTGAAGTTTAGTTCAATACTTTGCTTGTTTATCTCACTATAGTAAAAAACTGAACATTTCCGTTTCAAGCATTATTTAATTTTATGTTTTGGTTAAAATTCAATCAATTTCAAACTATAAAATCAATTCTTAATTAATGAGTGTTGAAGGATAAAACTAAAAATAAAAACAAAGGATAAAAAAAAAAAAACAAACAGTGAGATTTAATATTTTAATTTAAAAAAATTTTATATAGAATTTTTTTTATAGAATATTACTAGTTACATCCTGAAAATTAATTTATTTTCTGTAATTTCATGAGGGATTGTTTGGTGATACTGCATTGATGCAATCTGATACGTGACATGAAGAAATTCATCATATAGTATATTCTTGAAAAAATAAAATAAAAAGATTCTATTTTTAATTACAATAGATTTTGAAAGGGAACGTTGTAATTGGCACAATTAAAAGTTATTATCATGGTGGCATGAACATTTTAAAAATTTATTAATTAATCTTAAATTTAAGTTGAGATGGAATGAAAATATTATTTAATTAAAATTATTCATTTATTAAAATAGATTTCACAATTCTTAGGTATGAAAAATAAATTTGTCCTGTTATAGCGCTGTATATTTTTATATTTTTTATTTTAAATTAATATTTTTTTATATTTCCAAACATATATTAATATTAAAAATAATTTTTTTTTAATATTATTTTAATATATTTTTAAATAAAAATACTTTAAAAAAAATCTAAAAACACACATTTTTTTATTGAAAGTCTAGAGAGAGAGAGAGCGTTATTACTTTCAAATATAATAATAATAATAATAATAACTAGAGAGAAAAGAAACAAGAACAGAGACAGTGACAGAGCCATCAGAGTTCAACTCAGAAGGAAAAAAAAAAATGTTTCAACCCAGCAACCATCCTCAGGTTTGCGTCACTTCTCAAACTCTCTGTCTTTTTCCCAAGAAAATGTAAGAAAGTTCAATAATATTTTGAACTTTCTTATTTCTCAATGTAAAGTTCAAGTCTTTTTTCTTCTTCTTTTTGCCACATTTTCTTGGCAACCAAACAGAAACCATTCGGGTTTCTACACATGCATGGGCTTGTTTTGGTGTTTTAAGAAATTTGACAGTCATAAAGACAATCTTGTTGTGTCATGTTAGTCTTCTCTGTATGTCTATTTTATTTTATGAGTTTCTTGAGTGAAAAGAAGAAACCTTTTACGGGAATCTTGAAAAAGCTTGTAATTTGTAGTATTATTAAAGGGAAATTTTAACAGTGAGCTTGCTGATTTTTGTTATGATGGTGGGAATTTCTTATCAGGAATGTGTTTAGGTGGAAATTTTGCAATGTGGGCCTTGCTGGTATTTTAATAAACAGTTTGTTGTGAAATTTAGCTTGATTGATTTTTTTAAAAAAAAAATATTTATGAGCATGGGATTGCCTGCTTATCAATAGTAATGTTTTTTTGGAGGAAAAACAAATTTTCGTAGCGGGAACTTGAACCTGAGTTTGAGGTTGTAAGAAAGCATTATAAGAAATTTAAGTGAGTTTGTAGTTGGTTTTGCTGTTACTGTTTTCTTTTAACAGGAACAACACTTAGATGACGAGTTATTGGGTGGAGGAAAAAGAATGTATAAATTCGGAACAAGAAAAGTCATTTAGGTTCAAGGAAGTTTTTGTGGGATGAGAGGAGGAGACAATGAAAGAATGTTGCATTCTTTGATGTTGTAAATCCCCTGAATGGCATACAATTAATCCAGACGATTGTTTTTACCTTGGCATGTAACTTATTTAACCTTCAAATAAATAGAGCACTTTTAGGGAAATTGAATGGAGCTAAAGCTTTTTCATTTGTCAATTGTATATTATCATTTTACTCTTCCCCATTCTGAAGTTTAATCAGTTAAGTGAGAAATTTCTGGCATTTTCTTGTTCTAGCTTGAAGATCCTCGTAGAAAGTAGTGCCAGTGGATTTATCTAGAATTGTATTTTTCTTATTTACTTGATTGGAGAAAATTGTTTTTTTCTTCCATCCTCTGTTGTTCTTTAGAGTGATGCATGTTAATGCCCCACGGTTAGCCATTATGTAAAGAAAACCTTTCCATGAAGTAAAACAAGCCTTTTCATGGGCAGACGGTTCTATTCTCTAATTTCTTACAATGTGTGCAATACAAGATAATTTTTCTTATTAGTATTTTGATTCTTACCAAGGCAGCTTCTTTTTTTCTTTCTTCTTTTTAGGATGCATCGTCATCTGTGTTAATGCAAGTGGATCCGAAAGAAAGTGTGGTTGTCAAGGATGAGATGCAAAATGGAGTATATCCACAAGCACAAACCATCATCTACAATTCTAAGGTTCTGAAGTAAAATTTAATTATGCTGTAATATTCTTTGCTGCAACTGTCTATGGAAGTAGTGAAATCATTCTGAAGTCTTTTGAGTCTTGATGTGAGTGTATTTAACAGTTCTAATACTGGTGTAGGAGAAACAGTAATGTCATATTAGCTATCGTGACAGAATTGGAAACATTCATTTGATCATCATGCTCTTTTTGCTCAATTTTAGTTGTGGTTAGGATCTGTCTACCGTTTTTATATGTCTGTCTGTGTAACTATATATATTTATATGTGTCTTACAAAGGAAGGTGTCACAAAAAAGATGCACACTTCTCTATGTTTCTTAAGCTCACTTATACACATTCACTCTTGATACTTGTAATTTGAGAATATTCTAGGCACTCTCTTTGTGATAACCTAAACTCTGCAGAAATCTGTATATATTCACTCTTGTCACAAAAAAAGATGCACACTTCTCCATGTTTCTTAAGCTCACTATACATTCACTCTTGATACTTATAATTTGAGAATGTTCTAGGTACTCACTTTGTGATAACGTAAACTCTGCAGAAACTTCAAGATGATTTGCATGTGTTAGGGATGAAAATCAAGCATCACGAAGACAACATTAAGTTACTGAAGAGTCACAAATACAAATTAGATGATTCCATTCTTGATCTTCAAGGTATTCTTAATTTCCTATTTTCTACATGCTCATCATGGATTATTAAAATCCTTCTTAAACAGTGGAAACTGATTAAAAGGCTTAAACATATTTATCAGAATCATGCTACTAAATTGGATGAAGGTTCATCTGAGCATATATTTATCATTTCCATTTTTAAAACTAGTCCAATTTCTGAGTGAATGCTGCGTCCAAGATATTAGATTGAACATTAAAACTTGTTGGAATCTGCCATTCTTGTACTCTGTTTTCTTCATGGTTTTTAATTTTGTTTTGTTTGGTTAATGGATACTGGAAATGGTATTTCATTTCATTTGATTTTATGGTTTATGTGAACCCCAAAATCGTGCATACAAGTAGAATAATTTGAACTTCAGGTCAGGTTGTCTAATTTAGAAAAGGAGTTCATTCAAAGTTCAATCCTGGAGTAGTTTAGACTACGGTTCTCTGTTTGTCACATTTCATACATTTATCAATCCTGGAGTATTTTAGACTACGGTTCTCTGTTTGTCACATTTCATACATTTATCCTTTCTTTTTATGTCACAATTTCTCTAAAGGTGTTTTTCCCTCCCAGTTACCCTTGGCAAATATCATTCTTCAACACAGCCAAACACTGAAAATGATGCCCATTCCTCTAATCCGAGTGAGGAGGAAACGACCAAACAAATTCTACGGCATGAAAAATCTGCTGCAGGTATTTTGTGCCAGCTGAAAATGCACCATGACACTCAAACTTCTCATCTGTCATTGACAAAAGATGTACTTGGTGTTGTTGCTACACTTGGCAAGGTAGATGATGATAATCTTAGCAGGTCAGTTGGAATCTGCTTGCTATCTGTTATGCTTTTTTGTCAGGTTGTGAATTGTGCACTATTTATATCACGATAGCTGAGGTTAATGTTTATAGCACTGTGTAATTTTGAAAAATAGCCCATATCAGTATTCGGTATAATGATATGGAATCATCACCCGTCATTTCAGAAGAATCTGTGCGTTTGCAGTTTTCATGCTGGGATAAGTCTCTTTCTGTTCTGTGATGTAGACGATGAATTTAGGTTCTACATAATTACAGGAGAACTATCACTAGTTGGGAGTTTAAATGACATTAAAATTGATTAAAAAAAAATAAGGAACCTTATTGATAGGATGTATCATTACAAATTACAATCAACCTGTTAAAAGGTGTAAATAGGAATATAATCAAACAATTATGGAAACAAATTATAATATTCAGTTATTCAAAATCCTTGATTTCATCCTTTGATGTGGTACTTGATTTCTTTCATAATCGGTGATCGTATTGATTTGATTCAATCCAAAGTATACTGCCTTGATTTATTTTCTCAACAAAAATGACCTCTCTACTTTTCAGTTGAGGGCTTTCTGATAATTTAATCCTTAGTAATATGCACAATGCTTGGTTTATCTTTTCTTGTGTTTAAAATGAATGCAGGCTTTTCTCTGAGTACGTAGGTGTGGAGACTATGCTGGCAATTGTCTGTAAAACGTATGAAGGTGTGAAAGCTCTTGAAACATATGACAAGGATGGCCAGATAAATAAAGGCTCTGGCTTTCATGCCGTTGGTGCTTCTATTGGGAAGGAACTGGATGGTCGATTTCTTGTCATATGTCTTGAAAATCTAAGGCATGAATCTTGAATGTCGTCTTTTGTCAATCCAGTATTGTAGTCTGTAAAAATTCCATAAACAGCCTGTTCTCCCTTTTGCAGGCCCTATTGCGGTGAATTCATGGTGGATGACCCACAAAGGAGACTTGATCTCCTAAAGCCAAAATTACCCAATGGGGAGTGCCCACCTGGTTTCATTGGCTTTGCTGTAAATATGATCAATGTGGAATTCACAAATTTATTTCTTCTCACAGGCAGTGGACATGGCCTTAGAGAGACTCTATTTTATAACCTGTTCTCTCACGTGCAAGTTTATAAAACAAGGGAAGACATGGCGTTCTCCCTTCCTTGTATAAGTGATGGGGCCATTTCTCTGGATGGTGGGATGATAAAGGGTGCTGGTGTCTTTTCTCTAGGTAATCGGTAAGTGGTTCTGCTGTTCTACCTGAATTGACAATTTTAACTAATTTCATCTTATGGTGAATTTCATATTTTACCTTCTCTTCACCAAAGATCATGGTAATATGAAGGGAACTCAAATGCCTGAGGATGTTTTCTGGATTGTTGACATAGGACAGGATAGAAGAAATTGAAGAGGACAAAAAAGAAAAGCAAGATGAAAAGAAAAGGGAAAAACATTAGGAAAACCAGAAGGAGAAAAAGTCCTTTGTCAAATTCTCTTTTTCAATTGTCAGTTATCCATAATGGTTGTTCCTGAAGTTCAGTTTCTCAGCTGTTGCCCAACCCTAATCAAACCCACAAACACACAAAATAAGAGGAGGAGGAGGAGAAGTCCTTGCTAAAATTAAAAAGATAACTAATAAAACAAAGAACTGAACTATAGTAACTACTATATAGGAAAGAAAATAAATATCTTAAAATATCACTTAAAGTTCCCAGGTAATTGATATTAATTCCATTATTCTTGGTTGGTTCCCCATCAATCATGCTGGATCATGTCATATCATTGAATGATGTCATCTTAGCTGTAAAGTCTGGCACATTCATTTGTGGCCTTCAAAAGGTGGTTAATTGATGATTTATGGGAGCACCAATGTGTGCATGATACTTCTACATCTTTATAAGTTGTGGAGTCTTATCATTCCAGATCAAATCCTTTCATTTTAGAACTCATTTCCTTTGATATAGTGTAGCTTTAGGTGCTCTCATTCTGATGTTTTCCTGTTCTCTTAAATGATAATACATCACTAGTTTTAAACCTGTTTACTCATTATTTAAAGGGTGTCACTTTGACTGAAAATGATTTAAATGGAATCTTTTTGTTCTTTTTTATGATTGATGTCAGGTGTGTCTGTGCAGAAAAATATATGTATATTTTTTTCAACTTCTCATCATATCCGATGCGTTGTACAAGTGGATGACCTTTTTTAACCATACCCATCTTCTGTGTTTTAGATTTGTTATTGTAGATATGTCTTTGGTCAATAAGAAACCCACTCTCATTATCTGATATATATTTGCTATATACTTGCATGATCTCCAGGAATGATGTGGATGTAAGATTCCCAAAATCTTCTGTGACATCAACCCTACCTGACAACTACATTGACACCAATAAGCATCTCAAGGAGATGAAATGGAAAAGGGAAACAATGCTGGAGGATATAAAGAGAGAACAAGCATTATTGGATACTGCAAGGCAAAGTTTTGAGAGAAAGAAGGAAGAGTTTGTTAAATTTCTGGCTCAAAGCTCAGCATATGCAACTCGGGTAAGGCTTGAACATATCTTGTTGTTCGTGATTGACGGTCTACTTTTCAATCATTTGTATGCAGTTGCTTTGATTTTGTGTGTGCATGTGTATGTGCAGAAGCCACGTGGCTTGCTAAGATATAAAGTTTAAACCAAAATGCACTATTTAATGTCAAGCTCTACTGCACATTAAAATGCCCCCCCTGAAAAACAAGAACAATGTAATAGTTGCTTTCAAAAGAAACAAACAATGAAATTAGTATTATCAGTTAGCTATCATTTTAACGAAATTACTATTTTTGGATTAATAAAAGTAGGCCATTAATCATATTCTATTTTGTTCTTCTATCTATTAATATCAGACAAATAAACTTTGGAGGCAATGATCATGCGGTCATGTTGATAATGTTAGGTCCTTTCTACTAGGAAAAATGTAATCACTGCTAAGAATTTGTTTCAGTCATAGTCATTTCATATTTGAGTAGTTGTGATTGTTACACCTGAATTATGGTCTTCAATGGAATCAACAGGTGCAGACAGGATTTACTCCAAGATAACTTTTTAATCGACAAAAGTTAAAACCTCAATGGAGGAAATGGGATTCCCTTCAGCGTGAACATGTTCTGGAGCTTGTGTTCAGATTAAACATTTTCCTTCCCAATTCTCGGGCGAAGATTATCTTGACTGGATGACAGCTTGTGTAGTTTTCAATTCACCAAGAGCAATCGCTTCTGCAAATTCTACCGTGCTGGAGCACGAGTGATTGCAAGTCACTTCTGGAGCACAAGTGTGTATAGTTCACAGTTGTCCATAGGATGCAGATCTTTTGTACTAGGAAAAGGTGCAATTAGCATTAACCTTGTATTAGTAGCTTTCCGGCGGTTGTGTGTTTTATCTCCTCCAGGTTGTATGTACATGTACATAATGGTGCAGTTTAGGTCATTTGCCATCTAGAGCTGTAATGTTTCTCGAACAACAAACTTTACAGTAATGGATGGAAATGTTATTGACAATTGTGAATGCGTTGATACTCTTCTCTCTCTATAGTAAAACCTTTTAAATTTCTCTCTATTTTAGAGGGAAACTTTGGCATCAAGGTTCTTTTTGGTTTTGTCTTTCCTCCATGGAACAAATGGTTGTTTCTTTGCTACCGACACTGTTGTGTTCTTATTATATTTCGAATGAGTTACATCAATGGTTAAAGTTTATGAAAAGTAAATGTTATCTTTTTTTCATGAATAACATAGTTGTCATGCTCGGATAATCGTGTTTTACGGGGTTAGTCTCCAGTTTAACTTGAAACTTTCCTCAAGTCGGGCTCTGGGTCACGGGTTTCCGTGGATTGGGTTTTAAAAATACGAAGACATGAGAGTTTTTAAGCCTTATACAATTAAAGGCAGAGAAGTACCAACAAGCACCAGTGGTCTAGTGGTAGAATAGTACCCTGCCACGGTACAGACCCGGGTTCGATTCCCGGCTGGTGCAGGTAGAGCAATGATGAAAGCCGAGCCTAGGCGATGGTAGGGTCCATCGCAAGCATCTGATCACCAGATGACAGGTGGCTCTGCTGAGCTCTTTACTTTCTATT
>Ga0307511_10004085_pt1 | contig 14916 bp, 18 predicted proteins | sample 13_EM_MG_FD_200266 | JGI IMG/M metagenome (GOLD analysis project Ga0307511, IMG submission 200266) | Populus trichocarpa ectomycorrhiza microbial communities from riparian zone in the Pacific Northwest, United States - 13_EM | ecosystem: Host-associated > Plants > Roots > Unclassified | place... | reverse complement strand
CTTCCGATACGCTACCGTTTGACATTCGGGGAGCACCGCTGTTGGCTATGTCGGAAGCGGATCCATTGGTCATGCGACCGGCGCTTTCCGCATTTTTGTCGGCGGGCAGCATGAAGCTTCCCTCGTTCAACCCACGCAATTCTTCCGGCAATATCAACACCTGGACGGCCTGATCTGGTTGGTCGGTTTGTTTTTTACTGACTACACCGATATAAGCCGAACTCTTTACATTAGCGAGGCTACTGGGTGACGGAGCATAGATGTGAAGCGAGTCCGTCAATTTGATGGATAATGGTTTGTCATTTGTGGTGATTTCGACCTCCTTATCGGAGAATTTAACCACATTGCCAATTGCTCCGCTAAAGCCATCGGGGTTCTTTGGCGGAACAATTTCATCAGCTGATTTTGAAGTACTACTATCCGCAGAAACCATAGGATGTGAATTCGCCTCGTTTGAAGTACAGCCGTTTGCCAGGACAAAGGCCAGGGCTACAGCTAATAAGGTGCTTCGTGATTGCAATTTTGTTTTGAATTGTGTTTTCATTTTCTTATTTTTTTTTAACTGTCGTTTCACAAAGTCATTTCGCCTTGACTGCGAGCAGCTCGACCTGCCCGATCTCGGGAGGCCTGGACAACAACTCGGGGACCTTGGCCACTGACCAGTAATGCTAATTTGACCATAAAATTGGATTTATTCATTAAATATGAAGTCAAAGTTAATGACGCGCGGAGTAAGATTTAGTGATGTAGATCACATTTTGTGATCTACATCACATAAGTATACGTCCTCGTCCAAATGTGATCCAGGTCACATAACTGCCTGGCATTTCCTTCCCAACTTTGTTTTGTAATTAAAACACAAAGAAATGGGAAATGGAGAATTTGGTTTCAGAATAATGCACTTTGACGATGACAAACATTTTAACAAGCTTCAAAGAGCTCCTTACTTCTCTATTATCCTGATATTAGAAGGAAACGGGAAATTAAAAGCAGACTTCGCTGACTATCAAATTTCTAATGGGGCAATGTTGTTCTTATCACCCTTTCAGCCATTTATGATCGATGGCGCAATGCTAAAAGGAGTGATGATCAATTTTCATCCCGATTTTTTTTGTATTTTCAGGCACCAAAATGAGCTGGCGTCCGACGGTATACTTTTTAATAATCCCAATGATCCCCCCTTTTTTAATATACCTGAAAATGAAAGATCTTCCATTTACATCGTAATAGAACAGATAAGAGTTGAAATGCTATTTGGCGGTCTTGCTCAACATGACTTGCTGGTTGCTTATCTTAAGATATTATTGATTGGAGCTATCAGAATTAAGTTACTAAAAAAAACAACCCCCTTACTTCTTGATAAAGGCACTCCCGACTCTAATATTTTGCGTCAACTTAAAAAAATGATTGAGCTACATTTCAAGACTAAACATAGTGGAGGTGAATATGCAGAACTATTGAATATTTCTATAAAAACACTTGGCAGAATTGTCAAAAACCATTTTCAAAGAACCCTGACCGAAATAATATCAGAAAGGATCGTTATGGAAGCTAAAAGGGAGCTTAATTTAACTTCTAAGACTGTAAAAGAAATAGCTTTTTATCTGGGTTTTGATGATGAACATCATTTCAGCCGGTATTTTAAAAATAAGACAGGAGTTTCTCCTCAATCATATAGGAATTCATTAAGAAATGCACATGAAAGTTTATTGACATTAGGCTCAGTACAAAATGCTTAACAGCAGTTAACCCTGATTATTTATTTAATTGAATCAGGCTTGATCCTCAGAGAAAATAATCCACCATTTTGGGAAGTTTAGCCATTGTAACAGGCGTTTTTTACAAATAAATTTGGCAATTATTAACTCATAGTAAAATATTCAAATGAAAATTGTATCAATTAACGACAGTTCGTTAAATAAGCATTTAATCGCGGTACTCATTATTTTCAGCGGCTTGCTTTTACAGGTTAGCCCGATTGCTGCGCAAACTCCGGTGGTAAAGAACATTGTGATCGTACATGGCGCATTTGCGGATGGTTCCGGGTGGAAAGGTGTTTACACCTTACTTACAAAAAAGGGGTATCATGTAACCATTGTTCAAAATCCGCTGACCTCATTGGACGATGATGTCGAAGCAACCAAACGTATACTCGATCAACAGGACGGACCGGTAGTACTGGTGGGCCATTCGTGGGCCGGAACGGTAATTACCCAGGCAGGTGTCGATCCTAAAGTTGTTGCATTAGTTTATGTAGCTGCTTTTCAGCCGGATAAGGGTGAAACCTCCAATCAATGGGCGGGATCTCAACCAAGAGATCCTTCTATGCGTGTTACAGCGCCGGATAGCAAGGGAGTTATATTCTTTGACAGAGCAACGTTCCATGCAGGTTTTTGTGCCGATCTCAGCCCGGCTATAGCAGATTTCATGAATGCGTCACAACAGCCTATTGTGGGACAATGTTTTGCTACCCCTGTAACTGAGGCAGCCTGGAAAGATAAGCCAAGCTATGGGATAGTGGCCACCGAAGATAAAGCTATCAACCCGGACATAGAACGAAATATGTACAAGCGTGCAAATGATAAAATCACAGAGATCAAAGGCAGTCATGCGGTTTTCATCTCAAACCCTGAGGCAGTGGCGCAGGTGATCATCGATGCATCGCAACCAAAATGAAAGTCATTAAAGAAAAGCATCCGCTGTTAATGAGATGGACACACTGGGTAAATTTCCCTATCCTGACCATTATGATCTGGAGCGGAATGTTGATCTACTGGGCAAATGATGAATACAGCATCATCCTTTTCGGGCATACTTATGTTCGCTTCTTTCCTGACTGGTACTATAAGCTGCTCCACATACCACAGCGCCTGGCTGAAGGAATGGCGTTCCATTTCCTGTTCATGTGGTTTTTTGCATTAAACGGGTTTTTCTACGTGCTGTATACGATTATCTCCGGCGAGTGGAGGCAATTGTTGCCCAACCGGCATTCATTTAAAGCAGCATGGCTGGTGTTACTGCATGATCTTCATATCCGCAAAACGGCGCCCCCCCAGGGTAAATACAATGCCGCCCAGCGCATTGCTTACACCGCCATCATTATCATGGGATTTGGCTCACTGGTTACCGGGCTGGCTATTTACAAGCCTGTTCAGTTTAATTGGCTGTGCTGGTTATGCGGCGGTTACCATTTCGCCCGGATAGGGCATTTTGTATTGACTATTGGCTATGTTTTGTTTTTTCTGATCCATGTTATACAGGTTATTCTGGCCGGATGGAACAATTTCAGATCGGTCGTATCCGGATTTGAAGTGGTGAACGAGCAACCTGAGCCTGTAATTAAAAGTAACAACGACGATGAAAAATCCTAAAGAAGAACTGACGACGGAGCGAAAGATCAAGCGCAGAAATTTTATCTCTTTTGCAGTTTTTGGCGCGTACGTTGCCTGTACTTATGCTGGCTGGAGATGGTTATACAAATCACCCGATGAAACTCCGGGCATAACTGCAGGTGCGCATAAACCTCTGCGCAAAGCATTAAATAAAACAGAATTATTTTTCAGGAGGCTGACCTTTAACGAGAACCACCTGGTAAAAACCTACCCGCGCTCAATGGCTGCAAAAAAAATAAGGCATAACAGCGACATTGGTTCGGAAGGTGAACTGCCGCCCGAATACTGGAAACTACAGGTAAAAAAGATCTCGGGCGCAACTTTGCAGATCACGCTCGATGAACTAATGAAATTGCCAAAAACAGCCATCACCTATGATTTTAAGTGCGTTGAGGGCTGGGACCAGATATCGCACTGGGAAGGGGTGAGTTTCCGTGATTTTATAGCCCACTTTAAACTGGAGGCCGAATCTAAGATGGCATATGTAGGCATGGCAACTCCCGACCAACAATACTATGTAGGAATAGATATGCCAAGCGCCATGCACCCGCAAACTTTACTGGCCTACCAGATGAATGACGAATTATTGAACGGCAGCCACGGGCAACCTCTCCGCCTGATCATCCCGGTAAAGTACGGCATCAAAAACCTTAAACGTATAGGGATGATCACCTTTAGTAACAGCCGTCCCCGTGACTACTGGGCAGAGCGGGGATATGATTATTATTCAGGATTATAAGTTTTACGCCCAAAAGTTCTCCTAAGTGATGTTGCCCTTAATTTTTAGCATATACAATGGAAGCCAAAGAAATCTTAAAAGTTCATGTAGCTAAATTAGCTTCGCTGACTGATGAGCAGTTTGATTATTTCTTTTCTTTTTTTAAAAAACAGCATTTTAAAAAGGGGCAGGCTATTATTACCAATGGTGATATGGTAAATTGCGAATATTTCGTGATTTCCGGCTGCTTGAAATCCTTCTTTATCAATGATGATCTTAAAATGCTCGTCCTGCAGTTTTCCATGCAAACCTGGTGGGCCTCCGATTACTATGCCCTATATAATCGTACCAGGGCCACGATCAGCGTTGACTGCATTACTGATACAGAAGTACTTTGTCTTACCAATGCTGACAGGGAAAAGCTTTGTGACGGACTTCACAAAGCGGAATATTTTTTCCGGTGGCGGGCCAATAGAGGCTATGTCGCAGCTCAAAAAAGACTGCTATCGTATATGAATAATAATGTAAAATGCCGGTATGAAGAACTCTTAAGGCTATACCCGGAACTTTATAATATAGTACCTAAACACCTGATAGCCGCCTACCTGGGTGTTTCCAGAGAAACACTTAGCCGATTACGCCAAGCGTGAAATGTGATCCAGGTCACATAAATTGCGTTCTCGTTCAAATGTGATCCAGGTCACATAACTATCTGACGTTTCCTGCCCACCTTTGCTTTGTAATTAAAAACACAAAGAAAATGGAAACTCAAAAATTTGAAATTGTAAGCACCCAAAGCAACATTGATTGGGTGGGCAAAAAAGTAACCGGCGCACACAATGGTACCATTGCCGTTAAAGAAGGCGAAATTGTTTTGACGGACGGTAAGCTTACCGGCGGTAAATTCGTCATCGATACCACCTCCATCAAAATACTGGATATAACCGATCCTGCCACGAACGCACAGTTCGCGGGTCACCTCGCCTCTGATGACTTTTTCTCTACTGAAAGATATCCCGAAGCTACTTTGGAAATCACCTCAGTTTCAGGCAACCACGTTGAAGGAAATCTGACTATCAAAGGCATTACCCATCCAGTTGGTTTTGATGTAGCGGTTAATGTTAATGGCGATCAGCTAACTGCAACCGGTAAGCTGGTAATCGACCGTACCAAATATGCCATGAAATTCCGGTCAGGTAATTTCTTTAAAGATCTGGGCGACACCCTGATCTATAATGATTTCGAATTAAATGTAATTGTAACTGCTAAAGCTGCATAAAGAGAAATAAAATGAAGAAGCAAACAATAATTGTTACTGGTGCGTCATCCGGCATCGGCAAAGAAGTAGCCCGCCACTTTTTAGCATGCGGCGACAATGTAGTGATCAATTCCTCCAATGCTAAAAAACTCGGGCAGGTTTATAATGAGCTGGGCGGAGGTGAAAACTTAGCCATGGTAGCCGGTGATGTGAAGGATAAAAGTACCGGTGAGCAGCTTTTAGCAACCGCCCTTGCCAAATTTGGCTCAGCAGACGTACTGGTGAACAATGCCGGCATCTTTGAGACCAAGCCTTTCCTCGAAGTGGACGAAGCCTACCTCGACCGGTTTCTGAATACCAACCTGAAGGGCACTTACTTCACCACCCAGGCCATTATTCCTCAAATGCTGAAACAGCATGATGGCGTAGTGATCAATATCGGTACACCCCTGGTCAACCGCGGACTGGGAGGAGTACCCATTACTGCACAAATGGCATCAAAGGGGGCAATACATGCGCTTACTATACAGCTGGCAGCCGAATTCGGCAAGGATAACATCAGGGTGAATACGATTGCTCCTGGCACGATCCGCACCCCCATGCATGGTGATAATGCCGATCAAAGTGCGGGCTTGCATTTGCTGAACCGTGTGGGCGAAGTGGAAGATATCGCAGAAATGGTATACGCGGTTGCCAAGAGTAACTTTATTAATGGCGCCGTTATTAATGTAGATGGTGGGTTGGGAGCCGGGCACAATCTGTATTAAAAGCACAAGATTCAAGAGCAGTTGCCAAATTGCATGTTAAGATGTACGATTTTGAATGCGATGAGGTATAAAGTCAAAAAAATTTAATTAAATAAAAAGGAACAACATGAAACGTACAGCAAAAGCTCAATGGAATGGTAACCTTAAAGACGGTAAAGGCGAAATTTCTTCGCAAAGCACCACCCTTAATCAAACACCCTATTCGTTTAGAACACGGTTTGAATCTGGTATTGGTACCAATCCCGAAGAATTGATAGCCGCGGCACACGCAGGCTGTTTTACCATGTCAGTAAGTGCAACGCTTGAGCGTGCAGGCTTTTTAGCCAACGACTTGAACACCGAAGCCATTCTCGATGTGGATTTGGTTAATCTTAAGATCACTGGCATTCATTTGGATTTGAAGGCATCATTGATCGACGGCGTATCTGCCGAAGCCTTTCAGCAAATTGCAGAAGGCGCTAAAGCTAATTGTATTGTATCCAAAGCACTGAGCGTGCCTGTTACTTTAAGTGTTTCTTATCAATAATGATGGTTGTTGCTTACCAGGTAGTTGCAATTACAACTACCTGGTATAGAACACAACGCTATAAAAACATAATATCATGAACACTTCAAAAGTATGGTATGTAACTGGGGCCTCTCAAGGGCTGGGACTTATCCTTGTAAAGAAACTGCTTGAAAATGGCTACAGGGTTGCTGCAACATCCCGCGATGCACATACACTGGGCCAGGCGGTCGGCTTGATAGATAAGGACCGTTTTCTCCCGCTGGCTGTCGATTTGAACAACCTGGATTGTATTGATGAATCCGTACGGCAGACGCTCGCAGCATTCGGGCGGATCGATGTGGTGGTTAACAACGCGGGTTACGGAATGGCCGGAACAATAGAAGAAATAGCAGAGCAGGATATCAGGAACATTTTTAACGTTAACGTGCTGGCAACAATAGATGTGGTAAAGAGTGTCTTGCCGGTAATGCGCAGTCAGAAATCGGGCTACATTATTAATATCGGTTCGGTGGCCGGTTTTGTAGGTGCTCCGGGCTGGTCTGTTTATTCGGCTACCAAGGCTGCCGTGGCCGCTTTTTCCGAAGTGATGGCACTTGATGTCAAAGAATTTGGGATTAAGGTCACTGTAGTCGAACCATCGGGCTTTCGAACCGGCTTTTTGACGAAAAACTCACTGGCACTAATCCCTACTAAAATCGAGGGATATGAAGCGGTAAAAAACACACAGGGCCGTTACCTGTCTTCGGACGGAAAGCAGGCTGGCAACCCGGACCGTGCAGCGGAAATTTTTATGGAATTAGCTGAAAGTCCGGCGCCGCCAATGCACCTCTTTCTCGGGAATGATGCCTATAACCGCGCTTCAAAAAAACTGACCGATATGTCCGGGGAACTGGAGCAATGGAGATCCATAACTGCCGGGGCAGATTTATGGTAATGTTTGGTAACTTCGGCAAATCAAAAATTTAAGTATGAAGCCGGATTATTCAAAAAAAGCAACCAACCAACAGATCAGGGAAAGATTTGACAAGGACACCGAACGTTTTTCTAACCTTCAAACAGGCCAGCAAACCACTATTGACGCGCCGCTGACCATGGAGTTATGTACAGAAGCGGCAAAATATGCGACTCCCCATGCTACGGAACTGCTGGACATCGGTTGCGGCGCAGGGAATTACACCCTGAAGATGTTAAGTAAGGTTCCTGACCTAAACTGCGTACTGAATGATTTGAGCATGCCCATGCTGCAAAAAGCAAAGGAACGGGTCTCGCCACAAACAAAGGGTACGGTTACTTTAATTCAGGATGACATGCGAAATCTGGACCTGTTAGACAATCATTTTGATATTATTCTTGCTGCGGCTACCTTGCATCATTTGCGCGATGACGACGACTGGGAATTGATGTTTACTAAAATATATAAAGCGCTCAGACCAGGAGGCAGCTTTTGGGTCTCCGACCTGATCACACATCACTCGGAACTTATCACTAAGCTCTTTGAAGATAAGTATAGCAGCTATTTAGAGACGCTGGGCGGTCCTGAATACCGCCAGAAGGTATTGGATTACGTACATTATGAGGATACCCCCCGTTCGCTGAATTTTCAGCTTGCTTTGCTGGCGAAAGTTGGATTTAGTAAAATAGATATATTACATAAGAACTCGTCCTTCGCCGCGTTCGGCGCGATAAAATAGACCGGCGATACCTGTGCAGTAATTGCACTGCTTCATCCGGGCAGGGCAGCCGACGCGATTAAGCGTAGCCGGCGACGTCATTCATCGATTAGTACTTGTCCTGGAATACGGCAACGGGTTTTCAGAAAGCGGACTAAAATTTAACGCCAACCCAATCCGGGTGCAACATGCTTCAAAATGGAAGACAGCATGTGTACATTGTAGTCAACTCCTAACGTATTGGGTATCGTCAAAAGGAGGGTATCTGCTTCCTGGATGGCTTCGTCCTGAGCCAACTCCCTGATGAGCTGATCCGGTTCCGCAGCATAGCTTCTTCCGAAAATGGCGCGTTTGTCATTTTCAATCATACCGATTTTATCGACTCTATTGGTTTCCTGCCCAAAGAAATACCTGTCTTGATCTGTTATCAATGCAAAAATAGACCGGCTCACCGAAACCCTTGGCTCGCGCTGATGTCCTGCTTTTTTCCATGCTTCTTTGTACAGCCTGATCTGTTCTGCTTGTTGTACATGGAAAGGCTTACCGCTTTCGTCGAATTTCAAGGTAGAACTTTGCAGGTGCATTCCGTTTTCGGCCGCCCAAATAGCTGTAGCATTAGAAGCAGCTCCCCACCAAATACGTTCCCGCAATCCCTCGGAGTGAGGTTCCAATCGTAATAGGCCTTGTGGATTAGGAAACATCGGGGATGGGTTAGGCTGTGCAAATCCAACACCTTTGAGTTTATCCAAAAATTGCAACGCTTTATTGCGTCCCATATCTGCGTCTGTTTCTCCTTCTGCTAGTTCATACCCAAAATAACGCCACCCATCGATTACTTGTTCCGGCGAACCTCTGCTGATTCCCAATTGCAATCGCCCTCCCGAGATTAAATCAGCGGCTCCGGCATCTTCCACCATATAGAGTGGATTTTCATAACGCATGTCAATAACACCTGTTCCAATCTCTATGTTGCTTGTTTTGGCGCCGATTGCAGAAAGCAAAGGAAATGGAGATGCTAACTGAGCCGCAAAATGATGTACCCGAAAATACGCACCATCTAAACCGATTTCTTCGGCAGCAACGGCCAAATCAATGGACTGAAGCAATGTGTCACTCGCCGTACGGGTTTTATAGGCTGGATGATTGGACCAATGCCCGAACGATAAAAATCCTATTTTCTTCATAAATTCCTTTTTCGATTGTAAAATAGCCCTCACAAAGATAGATATTACAGATAAAGCGGCGTTAAAAAATGCCTTGGAAAATGGAACGTATATCAGAAACCTACAAGCTGACATTAGTGCAGCACAGCCTGCACACCCGGGGAAGAATGTAAATAACAGAAATGGGCTGGAATAGTTATGTCAGAGACTGGTACAAAGAGATTCTGCGATTGACGGACGATGACGGGGCGGCGTATATGAAAAAGTGGCGTATATTTAAGTTAAAGCAATCTGACAAACCGTGTACATAGATAAATTATTTGCCAGTTTTGATAGGTACCTTCCCCTGGACGAGCCAGAAAGAGCAGATTTAAAAGAGAGAGCAATTGAACGGAGGATTAAACGAAGACAGCTCATTCTGACCGAAGATGAGGTGTGCAGGCACTATACTTTTGTCGCGGATGGATGTTTCAAGGTATTCCAGGTCGACAAAAAGGGCGTAGAGCACAATCTGCAATTTGCTGCGGAAAATGACTGGATCATGATCATCGACAGCTTTTATTCGGCCAGGAAGAGCAACGTAAATATTGAAGCGATCGAACCTTCGACTATTTTCCAGATAAGCAGACCGGACCTTATTTATTTTTTCAGAACGTATCCAAAGTTCGACAGAAATTTTAGAGTAATCGTGGAGACAAGGTTTACCGAGTTGGAGAACCGGTTGCTGCAAATTGTCAGCTCTACCGCTGAAGAACGGTATCTCGCCTTTCTACGTCAATATCCTGCATTATCGCAAAGATTGCCCAATACTCAAATCGCTTCCTATCTGGGGATCACCCCCGAATTCCTGAGCAAGATCCGTAAGGAAATTTCACAGAAAAGAGGTCACCCTTAAACTATATTAAGCCTGTTTATTAAACTACCTTATAAGTCGGTTCCATGACCGGGTGCTAATTTGCACTAAATAAAAAACAAATCATGGAAGACGTACTACAATTTAGGGAAAGCTATGACCAGAAGCCTCACCCCTATGACAATGAGCCAACGGTATCCATAACGCAGGTTATGATCGAAGGGGTAAACTGTTACTGGTTTACCCCGGAAGACCCGTCCCCGGACAGGATAATTATTTACGCACATGGCGGCGGCTTCGCCGCGGGGTCTATCAGAACGCACGGAAGGATGGTCAGTCACTTTGCAAAGGAACTACAAGCAGGAATTCTGTTTATAGAGTATGCCTTGGCGCCGGAAAACCCTTTTCCCGCCGGCCTGAATGACATATTAACTGTTTACCGGGAATTAGCCAACCGCTATCGGGGATATCAGATAGACCTCATCGGAGACAGTGCTGGTGGTAGCTTGGTCATTTCCGCCATTGGAGAAATGCTCAAAATCCACCTCCCGTTGCCCGACGCTGTCGTGTTGATTTCTCCATGGGTCAGCCTGGAGTGTGACAATCCGTCGATTGAAGACAACGACCGGTTAGACCTCTCCCTGAACAGGGACATGCTCCAACTATTTGCCCGGGCTTATACGGGGGGCGTCCCCCTTGAGGTGTCGAGCCCGAAAAATGCGTCGCTTACCCAATTTCCGCCCGTGCTCATTATGGTGGGTACCAATGAAGTACTGTTGGATGATAGTAAGTATTTTTATAATGACATAAAAGGTATTCAGAGCAAGTCCAGGTTGAGTATCTACGACGATCAACCCCATTTGTGGATGAAGAAGGACATCAACAAAGAAGCCTCCCGGCGGGCGTTGGCGGAGATCGCTGATTTTATTAGGGCATGAGAGCCCCCAATTGAGTTAAAGACCAAATAACTTCTTCCGCTTGTTCATCTGATAAATCCAGACCTTAGAGTTCCCTTAACTTTTCCGGAGTAAGCGGCTCACGTTTGGGGTTGATTAATTCCATAGATGTTTATGCTTAAAGTTATTTACTGCTTTTCATTTTAAAAATACCGTTCTTTAACGGGTTGAAGCGTTATTTTTGATTGGCTTCCTTAGTATTCGAAAAAATATCCTTACTTCACCGCTGTTCAATCCATACTGTATTTTGACTCAACAAACACCAGCGCCTTACAGGTCGAACTTATGAACAGCTCGGATATCACCATTGAAGATGTTAACCTGCAGATAGAAAAAAGTGGCAGGTACATTGAAGGCAAAGTGCAGATTATCATTGCACTGAAGAATAATTCGAAAACGTTGATATATTATGTGTTGAAACGGCCTCGAAATATTGATTATGATAAAGGCAGCCATACCTTATCTATCGGCCTATATGAAAAAGAGCTGCCGCAGGATATAAAAGTTAGTTCCACACCTTTTGAACCTGAACAAGTAGCCATCTTGCCTGATACCACGCTCCAATGGGAATATTGGGTTCCAGTGTGGATGAAAAAAATAATGCGCCCTTCTGGTTTAAGGGAGATTGTTGAAGTGTTAGATATTTCTGATGTTCAAAAAGTGGCTTGTACAGTAGCATACCATACAAGCCGCTTCCGGGTTAAGCCTTCCGATAAACGGGAAGAAGTGCTGGTGGCGCTTTCCAAATGGGGAGAAACGGTCTCTGCAAGCTTCGAAAGGACGCTTATTAATCACTAAGTGCCAGGTTAGAAATTGAGCGAATTAATAAGTGAGTTTATTAACGGGCACCCATACATATTTTGATCCATCTGCCCTTAAATGGCCTATACCCGGAAATGAAACATGGTCTCCGGCAAAAAACATCTTGCTAAAAACAATTTTTTTTTTAGCATTTTGAACGTCACCCCTCTTCTCAATCAATGCAATCATCCGATTATGTATTAGCCGATTTTAAATATCTATTTGTTCCCTGATTTTATCAGAATCCGGAAATCTATTTTCCTACCTGCTTCGTAGATTTTTGCCAATACCTCCCCCCATTCCCCGGTTCTGATTAGTCCTTCGGGCATTGCATTGGTTATCTTCCAATCAATGCCCTGAAAGCAATAGGTTGTCACATAAACCATGTTATATATATGAAACCACTTTTGCCTATCCTGGTTGCAGCTATCCTATGCCAATCCGCGACGACTTTCGCTCAGGTCAAGATCGGGAACAATCCCACGACCATCAATGCCGATGCAGTACTGGAGACAGAAAGCACGAACAAGGGATTCCTCTTATCACGCATCGCTCTTACTGCCACCAATGCTGCCTCGCCACTTTCCGCCCATACAGCCGGCATGGTTGTCTACAACACAGCCACGGCAGGTTCGGCGCCTTTCAATGTCTCCCCGGGGATCTACTATAATAATGGCTCCGGCTGGGTAAAGCTGGATTCTGTTGCCTCAGGCCTGACCAGTATCACGCTTACCAACCCCTCCGCCATGACAAATAGCGGCAATTACTGGGATTATAAATTTCTAACCGTTGCAGGCGATGCATTTAACGAATACAGCACCTCTACCGGGAAGTTTACCGCCTCCCGGAGCGGCACGTATGTGCTGACCTGTTATAATTTAGCCACTTGCAATACCGGCCCTATTAACCCCACTGTGCTTCTCCATATCAATAGCCAGGAATATGCCGGTAGCGTCATGTACGTTTCACCCCCGGGCGGTGGCGCCTATACTGTCTTTATTGTGGTGACCATCAAGTTGAACGCCGGCGATGTGGTATATCCCAGAGGGTATGGGCCTTCAACCGGCACCTGCACCATCGACGGTACTCCCAGCCGGACCTTCATGACCATTGCCCAGATCCGTTAATTCTTCACCTCAAAAGCGATCCCTTGAAAAAGATATTGACACACCGGCCTGGTTTGCCCATACGCATCCTCCCCTGCGTAGCCCTGTTCATTGTGCTGTTTCCTTCCCAGGCCAGGTCCCAACAGGGTAGTAAGGGTAATACCACTATCTTCAGCGGGGCCACGATGACATTTTGGGGCAACCACAATTTTCTGACAGGAGGCAGCGGCACACGACCAGGTATCATCGGCACCGTTCGTACCGCTCCTTACGGCACCCTGAACTTTGCCTCCACAGCAGGCAGTTACACCGGAGCAGACAATGCTAACCATGTCGACGGATATATTCGCAAATCAGGAACTGCATCTTTTATTTTTCCCGTGGGGAACAATGGTCACTATGGCCCCTTCGCTGCTTCAGCCGATGGAACGACCGGAGCTTATTTCCATGCAGACCCCAACTCAGCAGTAGTGCCAAATCCGGCCGGCGGGAACTATCCACCTCTCCCGGCAGGTGCTCCGTTCTCCACTACCAGCATGGGGAGCGGGGTGACCTCCGTTAGCTCGATCGAATACTGGGATATTGATGGGTCAGGTTCTACCGCTGTTACACTAACCTGGAATGCAGGGAGTAGCGTTGGTACACTTACCGGTAATGCGCTGCCAAACCTGACTATCGTAGGATGGGATGGCAGCAAATGGGCAAACATCCCTTCTACGGTCGACGCGACTTCCATTCTCGGAGGATCGAGCAGCCTTACCGCAGGCAGCATCACGACCAACGCCAGCATCACGCCGGATACCTATACTGCTTATACGCTGGGCTATACCGGAGCTGCCCTGCCGGTTACCCTCCTTTCCTTTACTGCCATTGAAGAGTCGGGCGCAGTGAAATTGAACTGGGAAACGACTAACGAGATTAATTTCTCCCGTTTTGAGATTCAATATAATACGCCAAACCAGGGTGATTGGACCGTGATTGGGGCCGTCCCCTCTACAATAGCCAGTACCCTGAATCAAGCCTATTCCTTTACTCACACTAGTCCTGCAAAAGGAGTAAATCTATACCGGCTGAAAATGATCGACCTGGATGGGAAATATACCTATAGCCGGGTCTGCCAGATCTCCTTTGATGGGAGGAACGGAATCGTTATTTATCCCAACCCTGCCTCGGACCATATCAATATCCAAACCGATGATCCCGGGGTTGTCAGGGTGATAAAGCTGAGCGATTTGAATGGCAAAACTTTACTGTCTACCACGCTCTTAGCGAATGATAACAGGATAGACATTAAGACCATAGCTCCCGGCATCTATATTTTGACAATATTCTATCAAGATGGGACTAAGGAAAGTTACAAGGTCTCTATTAAGATTCCCTGACGGTCTTCTTTTGATTGTCTGCACGAGCCAATCCAGCCAATAAATAAATGCTCTTGAGTGACCAAACTAATGGAAACTGTTCATCTGATCGACGTTCGGGAGATAAATCATATTGAAGGAAAGATTATGGAATTTGTTGACAAGTATTGCCGGAATAGGCCGGAATGGGGATTTAACGTATCTTCTATAATTTAATAGTTATAGGCGAGAGCGGGTTAGATTTGGAGATATTCTCCAATGCCAAACAAGAGACTTTCGACCATTTTCCTGACCTCAGGAAAATGGTTGATCTTGGATCCGGGGCAAAGAGAGAAATTGAGGATATAATGCTAACAAGATATG
>Ga0307511_10004083_pt1 | contig 14922 bp, 17 predicted proteins | sample 13_EM_MG_FD_200266 | JGI IMG/M metagenome (GOLD analysis project Ga0307511, IMG submission 200266) | Populus trichocarpa ectomycorrhiza microbial communities from riparian zone in the Pacific Northwest, United States - 13_EM | ecosystem: Host-associated > Plants > Roots > Unclassified | place... | reverse complement strand
AGAGGGACGAGGGGTGAAAAGTGCGGACACTCTGAGAGAGTTTGGGGGGAAGTGTGTCAACGGAAGGAGTGTGAAGGTTTCGCAGTGGAGTGGCGGAAGGTGGCCCACTAAGTGGTCACAGGGCTAGAGCTTGCTGGCTCGACCCACACATCCAGAGTGGGTTCTTATCTACGCCCACCACATTGTTGAAACGAGAACCGGCGGTATCTCGAGGGATTTCATCATCCCGGGCTTCTGAAGAACAGATATCACCCGCCGGAAGCATACCGTTCACCCATGCGAGGCCATCCTTTTTCCCCGAGCCTGTCCCAACCGACTCCCTGAGGTTTGGTCGATGGCCAGCTTCTTCAATCCCCAGTATTTGCCCTTTGTCGTGGTCGTAATTTTATGCTTAGCTAGGGTCATGCCAATACAAAACACCGAGTGACGGTGGCTGTGCTGGAACAAGCTTGCGTCTGATCCCGAGCCGACTCCGAGCCCGCCAACAACAGGGCAAACTTTGGCTGCGTTCTCTTCCTCTTTTCCCCCAAACGTCCTTGGATGTTCCATTATCCGTCTAGCCACCACCTGAGAGACGTGCAGTCCAAGCTCCGTCCTTCCAATTGCTAGCTATGACCACAACCACCACAACGGGTGTCCCTGCCACTCAACCAACGCAGCAGGCCCCTCTGGTCACGACAACTTCAACCGGATCTCAAAAATCCCAACAAACTACCCTCTCTTCGTCTGTCCTTAGCCCTCAGATCTCGACCTATTTTATTGCCGGCGGTGTCGCCGGTGCCGCCAGTAGGACGGTTGTCAGCCCCTTGGAGCGCATCAAAATTATACAGTCGGTCCTTTTCTTTTGGGTTTAGCACGATGAGTCGTCTGACCAATTTTCCGTCCAAACAGACAAGTACAGCCAGCTTCTGGAGGCGAGAGGCAGTACCGGGGCGTTTGGGCTAGTCTCGTGAGGATATGGCGTGAAGAAGGCTTCGTTGGATTTATGAGAGGGAACGGAATCAACTGCTTGCGCATTGTGCCGTACAGCGCTGTCCAGTTCACAACATATGAGCAGCTCAAGAAGGTACGGTTGGCTTGGTTATGATCGAATAGGTCTGGCTGCAATTCAATCTCACCCTGTTTCTACCCCCCAGCTCTTCACAAACAACGGGAAAAAGACATTAGACACAACTACACGGCTCACTGCCGGTGCTTTGGCCGGAATAACCTCAGTTTGTCCGTCCGATCTTTCTATTTCTTTTCCATAATCTCAATTACCTTCTTTCTTATTTCCCCTTGGAACTCCAGGCACCACATATCCCCTAGACCTCGTAAGATCGCGGTTGTCGATTGCAACCGCATCAATACCAGTACAGCACAGTACGCCGTCAACAGTCTCTACGCAGCAACCTTCACTAGCGTCTGGATATCATACTGCTTCAGCTCCATCATCATCAACACTAGCCCGTACGACTAAGCATGCCGCTTGGACGCCCAAAGACCTCACAATGTGGGGGATGACGCTCAAAGTCATGCGAGAAGAGGGCGGAGTTCGGGCACTCTATCGTGGGATGATACCCACAGCAGTAGGCGTGGCCCCATATGTGGGCATAAACTTTGCCGCCTACGAGACCCTCAGGGGCATAATCACGCCTCCGGATAAGAGCACGATCGTCCGCAAATTAACCTGCGGTGCCCTCGCAGGTGAGTTGTTTTCCGAGGATTGATGATGTTTCCGTTGGTCGTAGACTGATGCCAATTGTCTGTGTTGGGACCGAATAGGTGCCACTTCGCAGACGCTGACGTATCCGTTCGACGTCCTACGGCGGAAAATGCAGGTGCGAGGAATGGGCACGGCACTCGGACCACAATACAATGGTGCCCTTCATGCTCTGGTTGCGATTGTCAAGAACGAAGGTATCGCTGGGCTGTACCGTGGCATTTGGGCCAACCTTTGTGAGTGACCTTGTTCGGGACGGAAGCCGTGTGTCACGGGCCATGCTGATTCGGACGTGGCTTTGTTCCCAGTGAAAGTCGCGCCAAGCATCGCCACCTCGTTTTTCACGTACGAGCTCGTGAAAGAAAGGATTCTTGCTACGCCCTAATATTTTTACCGAGTATATAGAGGAGATATCGTCGATTGTGTGCAGATAGAAAGAGAGGAGGGTGGTATAGGGAGTACAGTAGGACGAATTGTTAATCGAGCGGGCCAAGGGGCCGGGATCATGGGATCAGAATTTTGTGTCTCGGACCAATCAGTCATTTATACTTCGGCCGGTCGTCCCAGCCAACCTCCCGTCCTCCCCGTGTCGCCTGCGGTTCGAGTGCGACTCCTTCGCGTCCGCCTTCGTTCTCTCTCTCTCTCTCGACTCGTCCAGCGGCGTTATTCGAGGAAGGAACACAGCATCACAGTTCGACCACAGCTTTGGACTGCGACACGTTTGACCGGTGGCGCCTGTTGTATATGATAGCCAGGCCGGGTCTGTGAAAGTGTTTGGTCTCGCGCTCTTCATATGGATGCTGATTCACCGGCCTCGTTGTCTTCGTCTGGCACCGGCAAGTCCACAGCTGACCAGATGGCGAATCGACAAACACCCGCCCCTCGTCCCGCTCGTCCACCTTCCCCATTCGTCCCCACCACCTCCAAGTCTCGTCGGTTCCATCTCCCGCTTCAGTCCGTGACTGGCACCACCAACGACAAGATGGGGCAGACTCAGAGCACCGCTCCCAACAAATTCAAGCGCGCTTTCGGTCCGCGCTGGAAAAAGTCTGACGAACCCGAGAAAGAGAAGGATTGGGACAAGAACAGCGACCGATCCGGAGGTGGTCAATGCTCAAGTCCTGCGCAAACCCTGCCACAATCTTCTTTATCTACCTCGATACCATCCAATCCACCCCCTCCAGCCATCGCCAAACACCTCGGGAGGCTCGCTCCTCGAAGGTTATCCATGTCATCCCCCGTTCCACCTCCCCCCATTCAACCCGCCCCTGTTCCTTCACCTCCCCCTCCCTCTTTATCACCACAACTATGCACGAAGCCTGACCCTTCAGCTGATGACCACACCGCGGTAATTATCAATAGCCCCGGTATCTCTGCCGCCGTCCAATTCATGAGGCAACAGGAATCACCACAAACACCCACGCGATCGGCTGATCAATCACTTATCCCACACGTGGAGCCCGAACGAAGAGTGCTCTCTCGCAACGACTCCCCAGCCAAGGACGACTGGCGAAAAAGCGATTCGACGATGGCCAGTCACGTAACGATAAGACCTGGGGCCGGCCTTCCCAGAACGACTCGTCCGGTGTCCCTAGCCGAATCGGCCCATTCTGTAAACACCATAGTGCCTTCGAGTCGGCGCGTGAGCATGATCGTGCCTGATTCGGACTTGGTCGAAGAGAACGATTCGGATTCTGAAGAGATTGAGCCAATCACTGCTCTCAGACCTCTTCCCCAATCATCTTCTACTCCTTCCCTAGGCTTAATTGGAGCATCACACCGGCAATCGACCTCCGTTTTCGGGAGCACGACATCCTTTCATTCTCGCACCGAGAACGAACGGGAACCTCCTCCCTCACACCCCTCAAGAAGGCAGCCGTTGGGTCCTTCGCGAGGGTTATCTCCGATTTGGACCGAGGCAAACGAACATGGTCATCTCTCAAACTCCAATGATCAGTCCCGCAGCATTGGTTCTGGTATTCGCGGACGTCTTGCAGCTTGGACCTCGAACAACCGCCTTTCCCCTCCCCCTTCCCCCTCAGTCGAACCCAATAGATCGGTCAGCCCAAAGTTCCCTGGTGGATTCAGGCAAACAACTCTGAGTATCTCGGGGAATCTTGCACCCGCAGCCATTGATCTCGGTAAACGGGCCATGGAAAAGATTGGTCGTTCGTGGGGTTCAAAATACAATCACAACACTAGCCAACAGTCAACGAGGAGTGATCAAACCTATACTCCAACACCGCCTCCTTCATACAAGGGCAAGTTCTCGGAATACATCAATCGAAACCATCCAAACAACTCTGGGTCCAGTCAGTCGGTCGCCGTATCCAACTCGAGCAAACACAAGAGACGAACACCTGACGGTCACTCCGGAACTTGGAGTATATCGTCTTCTCAGTCCTCCGTGTCGGTTGATGATAAGAGTTCTATCCAATCTGGAGCGACAAGTTTCAATCCCGGCCGGATCATGCGAGGGCCGCTATCTGCTAGCGGAGGTGTGGTCTTTGGCGTACGGCTGGCTGACTGTGTCAGAAACACCGCCGTGGATGATGTCAAGCAGAAGTTTCTTCCCAGGGAATATTATGAAGGATGGGAGGACGATAAGATCCCGCCCCTCCAGGAGAGGTTGTTACCCGCCATTGCGTTGAGATGTGTTCAGCATTTGATGACTTGGGGTATTCATGAAGAGGGTCTTTTCAGGTACGCCCTTGCTACAGCTGGAGTGTTTGAAGTCAAACGCTGACCCCTGTCATTCCAGGGTCAGCGGGCGGTCTTCACACGTCAGTCGCTTGCGCGCAGATTTCGACCAGGGCGTCGACTACAACCTTGTAGAGTGCGACCCGTGCGATGTAGACCCTCACGTTATTGCTTCGCTGTTTAAGCAGTATCTCCGTGAATGTGGGTAGCCGCGTCAATCTTTTCATTTTGCCTTACTGAAAGCTCGGTTCCAGTGCCTGAGTCGTTATTAACGATTGCTCTTCATCCTTACTTCGAAGCCGTGATGATTGCAGAGGAGGCTTCTGAGGATCAGACTGCCAACAGCTCTACACGCGGAGTTGGTAGTGTCGGCCCTTCTCTACCGTCTGGCCCGAAGGCCGGTTACCAGATGAGGAAGCCTCCGTCGTTATCGACCCTAACGATGCCCACATTCAATGGAGTCCGCCCACCCTCCCAATCCACCATCCACGCGCTCGCCGGCCTTGTAATGCGGCTGCCCCGAGAGAACCGTGACTTGCTGTACACTCTTGTCGAGCTCATCAGGGCGACTGCGAAGGGGAGTCACCAGACGAAAATGCCCTTGGCAAATCTCCTCCTCGTCTTCTGTCCTAGCTTGGCCATAAAGCCGAGCTTACTTCGGGTACTATGCGAATCGGAAGATATCTGGAAGCCTCCTCCGAAAACCGTCGAGACACCTGCTCAATCAGATGCGGGAGTCGAGGAGATGTCGGAGACGTCACAACCTCCGTCCATGGAATCCAGTCCTGTCGATTCGGAGAGTGGTAGTTCAATCGGCGTCAGACCCAGGATCATGAGAACGAGGAGAGGCGCGGTTGGGACGATCTATGCCCGGGCCTCGGATTCATCGTTGAGCGTGAGCTCCCCACCGGATATGTCCTCCACGGACTCCTCGTCGCTCCAGGACGACGCCTCCGCCTCTGATGCATCGTTCCCTGACATACTCAACAACGGGGATACATTCATCCGCAAGGTTTCTCCTCCATTGTCTTCCTCCGTCGAATCTCTGGCCACTCCATCGACATCCTCCAAACCCCCTTCTTTCGTATTCACTGCCGCGAAAGACACGCCCATGGCTCCTGTGATCATCGCCGACCAAGGTCAACCGCCCTTTGAGCAACTTCCACGAACAATCACCTCCTCCCCGATCCCCTTCCCCACCTCCGTGAGCGCCCCGGCGACTCCATCATCTGCACGTAAATCTTTAACTTTCCCTAATATTTCCTTCCCCATCTCCCCATCACCGGTACGAAAAATAACCAGTCGCCCATCCCTGAACCTCCTATTCTCGAAGAAGTCTGGTTCTTCCTTGAGGTCCATGTCGATTTCATCTCCCATCCAGCAAGCTCAGCCCAGCTCGAAGACCGCGCTGGATCCACGTCCCCCCGCCCTCAAGCTTGACTTCCCGACTCGCAAGAACGAGGATGGTGGAAGGAGGTCAGGTGGCTACAAGGAGAGCGGTTTGAGTCTCGCGCCGCCAATCATGAGCAGGTTGGACTCCAGTTCTTCGACCGAGTCCCCCACCTCCGCGATGTACGAGACGCCGGAAGGAGGGACCCCCTCTGGATCTGTGATCTCACTCAACCGCGACTCTACCTATGGCCCCAGTTCCTCACGACCAGGGTCGGAGCTCAGGTGTCCGAGCAGATTAAGCATTGCGTTCTTGGAGGAGGAGAAGGAAGAGGACGACTGGACGACTAGCGTGCTGAGCGCGGTAGACGGTATGGCTGACCAGTCACCACCACCACAAGTTATCGTTGAAGGAGCATAGTTTTTGACTCTCATGTTTCGACACAATTTCTCTTCAATTTTTCGGTCCTCACGTTTCAATTGCATGCATATCGTGGATCTATACGGACTATTTCGGTTTGACATTCACCCAACCCCTCATCCCTTCGTTTACGGTCACTCTCGCTTCCCATCCCCTCCCCTCTTCTTTTCGGCCAAAGAAGCATCGTTGTGTTTTCACCCCCTGTATCTATACCCCTAATTTTATATCCTGCAGGTCTACTTGTGTACATACATACATCCACAGCCAACCCATTCACCCTCACTCCTAACTCACGCACTGTTTAACCCGTGCATCCTTCTCTCTATACCGTTCCTCCCTCTTAGTTCAATTATTACTGCTGTCCAGAAGCGTAGATGTGACGGATAAAGTGGATGCGATAAGTTACGTTGCGATGTTTTGGAAGCAGGAAGCGTGGTAAGCCACCCCGCTAAGAGAGAACCTGAGTCCCTCTGTTGGTGGACCGCCTCCGGTCGTCAACAACAGCCTCTTCCCACACGAGCTACAAGTCGCCCCTCGTTCCAACTTCCACCCCCTCGACCTAACCTTCGCCAGCTCCTCAACGGTGTCAAACACATCCCTGTCCAGGATCTGTTTCGTGATCGTCAAGATATCGCCGTCGGAACGGTAGGATTCCATCATCCCGGTAAGGATCGTCCTGAACTCGTTGTAATGCGTCTCCTTCGACGTCTTTGTGGCGGAGTCGACTAACCGTTTGAAGAGTTTCGGGAAAGATATCCGATGTGAAGAGCTGACGGAGACGAGCGAACTGAAAGTTTCTTGTACCAGTGACCGGAGTCTCGTCAGCGTATCCTCCTGTGCAGCAGGTAATTGGTCCCCGCCGTCATGTGCCCCCGGAGGTCCGTGGAGAGCAATATTGGCAGAGACCGCCTGTACGCATTCCACTTGACTCTTGAGGAGCTCAAACCACATGTCTTGGACGTCGATCGCGGTCGGTAGATCGGGCGACCGAGAGTAGTGGAGGCAGATCCGAATTGCCTGGCGAGCGACGGCGACTATGCTATCTAATCGCCTGACCACCTCATCGCGCGAGGATTCCCCAGGACCCCAGTTCCCAATGATATCAGCAGTGAGATCCCTGTGGATGAAATTCGCCTTTTTGAGAGCCCCCTCGCTATCGCCTTTCCAATCCAAACACCAGACGACCGCATCATACACCTCCCGAGCCTCACAGATGCGAATCACGTCCGGCCACTCAAAAAAGTCCATTGGGAACTGTTTTAGGGCAGTGATCACGTTTGGTTGATCCTGTTCGCATTGCAAACCGACGTAGAGGAGGCGGAGCGACTGAGGTGTTGTGGGGGAGGGCGTTGCTGCGCGCCAACCATCGGAGGGATCGTCGTGGAGAGAAGGGAGACCAAATAGACATCGCAAATAAGCGAACCGTTGGGGACCAGCATCACCTTCCAAGCTATCTACGGCCTTCTGATGCAGGTCTGGCGCGAATTTGTCGATCGTCAACGCTGTGCTGGTGACGCTGTTGTGAAGGAGATCCGATAAGGCGTCCGACAGGGTGTCGTGGAGTTCGGGAGAGAGGACCCCCGTTGGTCGAGATGACTCCTTCAAAATAGCCTCTACCGCCGCGAAGATCTCAGATACCCGTAACTCTGGGTCATGGAGATACGCAAAGATCAAGGGTCTCCACGCCCGTTCCAGACGATGCCAAGATCGCAGGATACGGTAGAACCCTGCTTCCTCGAAGATGCGTTGTAATCGTTCCCCTTCGTGCGGTGTGTAAACCGAGAGTAAAAATTCGGCCGCGAGTTGTCGATCTTCTCGCGTTCCCTCGTCGGGGTATTCGGCTAAGGATATTAGGATGTCATGAAGGGCAGAGGGGGAAATTTGGATGAATTGTGGGTATTTTGGGACGTTCCGCGCGATGAAGATGTTGACAAACATCGTGTCGGAAGGCGCTAGGTCGGATGACGAGAGAATATCCAAGAGGACCTTGATAATCACCAAACGGCTGACCCCGCGAGTTTCGTCATTCAGGTAGGAGTCTTCGAAGGCGAGGTCCAAAGAATTAAGGAGGGACTCCGCATCGAACCGCAGGAGGAGGCGGAGGTAAGGGTAAGTGGGCTCAACTCCTCCTTCTTCGTCCGAGGTGAGCACGAGTTTACCACCCTCTCCTACAGGCCAAACACTCGACCTCCCGAAGAACAGGAAGGTGTAAATATCATTCTTCGCGCGACGGGCTTCGGGATCCGGCAACGGCTCCTCGCTTGGATAGGTCATCCCGGTCAGGACGTCGGACAGGTACGGGTAGATCTTGTATGCATTGACCACGTAGGGTTCGATGGCGGCCTCTTGCTCTGATATCTCCGCGGCGTTGCTTTGATAGGCTCGATCCCTGCGAAACTGTTGGACCTTGCGGATGAGACGGATGAGGATCACGATTGGTGATACATAATCCTGGAGCGCTCGAGTGTAGACATAAATCAGCGCATCGTAAAGATGGTGAGTCTGACATAGGCTGATGGCTTGATTGATATCCAAGCAGAGAGGATCGATGTGCCAAATGATCTGTTCTGCAAGATCTGGTTGACCACCTTCCGCGTACATCGCGATTAGCTGCTGGGTGATCCGCGGGGGAACTTGAGAGACGCTTCCGTCGAGGATGAAGGGTTCCAGTTGGGTCAGGTAGATTCTTGAGATCCCGGAATCGTCGTAATGTTGGAAGAGGTCTTCGAAGATGAAATCGAGATCCCCTAGAGCCAAACAGGCCCGCACGCAAGTGGACACTAGGTTTTCAAACATGGACGTCCTGTCAACACCGCGGTTATCGGGGGTGACGTGAGTGCTATCCGTAAATCGATCTTCAGAGAAGGCGTAACGTGCTGAGGCGGCCATCAACTCCCGCATCTTCGCCCCGACCACTTCCTTCAGGGCTTCTGGGTCCTCGGGAAGGCCATTTCTATTGCCTTCGGCTTCACCGGTATAGTAGGATCGCGTGAGCTGAATGGCACTTAGAAAATCTCCTTCCCTGACGAACGCGAGGATTCGGTCAGCCCAGGTCAACAAAGTGCCAACCTGCAACGTATCTCTTCCCTATAATCCTCATCAGCTAAAGTAAAAATTTGGCACGGACAAAGTACGTACCAAAGCGAAGATCTTGGTTTTGTACACCCAAATGCTGTGGGCGACATCCAAAACGGAATCTCCATACGCCACGCCTCCGCTGATCGTTTGGGCCAATGTCGGCGACATCAAAGACTGCACGCTGAAATGGGACCGTTCCACAAGCTTCTTGGTATTGACGTCGTGAACTTGGAGAGAATTCGGCGTAAGGACGAGGATTTGCTGTAAATGCATAATCAATACTTCCCACATCATCTAAGAATAAACGAGGAACGAACCCACATTTGCACTCAACCACCTGATGGCGAGGACGGCCTCGTCAGTAGCCCACGTCGAAACCTCCTGAATTACAATCGCCCCGAGCTCGACTTCCGATATTTTCCCTGTCTTCGCATTCTTGATGGGTTGCATGATTTTCTTTTCCGAGACCCAAATCAAGTGGAACTGTTTACCCCAGCTAAAGATTAACATCGGCATCGTTCCTCTGACCTCCAGTTTTGAGCGGTCCTTCTGAGGCAGATTTTCTGGAGCGGGGGAGGGATTCTCCACGGAAGGAAACCAAGCGAGAGTACCTTTCCACCTCTCCCTTGGCCCTTTCTCCTCGTTGTCCCGACGAAGACGACGATACCACGTCGTAGGCTTGGGTTTTAAGCCAACGATCACCAATTTCGCAGGTGTCACCATCGCAATGAGATTGTATCCATCCGTCTGATGAGGGCACGTTCCGAGCGGGAGAGGGGCCATCGCGAGGATGGTATTGGCTTTCCGTTCGCGTCTCCTCCGGAAGGGCATGGGGCCAGGGCCGACCCCACCCCGCAAAGTTGGGTCTGGTGACACATCCTCAGGGTACTTGCCCAATATCCGAACTACGTCGGTGGCATCGACAAAGAGAACCTTCCCCAGACTGTGATAGAACGCCAGGCCATTTTCATCGGCTGTGGTGATGGCTGTATGCCTCCCAGCCACAAAGCCTATGCTCGTAATCGCAGTCCCAGGGAAATGACCCTCCCGTCGTCCTTCCCTTACGGCCGCTGGAGATGTTGGTGGAACAACACGGGCGGGAACCCCGGGCTTGTTCAGGTCGAATACGCGGACGTGGCCAGAGGCATGACCAGAAGCGACCCAAGTGTGGTCGTGGGACAGTGCCAACGATGTTACAGCGCCAACGTTCACGTCTGAAGTATTGTGAGGATGACGTCAGAGAAAGCGTAGCAAACCACCTCACCAACAGCATCCTTCCCGCATAAACACTTCAGGTTTTGTGCAAAGTCAAAGACACAGATAAAACCTGTTTCTGTCCCTATGCAGATTAACCCATTGGCGGCCAAGACTGTGGGCATGCCCAAATTCGTGGCCCCCATCGCGCTCAAGGCTTTCGAGGCCTTTGGGGAGTAGACAAAGTTCGAGATCGCGTTCAAGGGTCCCCATTGGAAAACCTCTCGCCCAGGTTGCGCCGAGGCCTCCTCCGGCTGTACCACATTCGGCCGATCGCTCGAGAGAGCAGAGAGGTGTGAAGATTCGGGCGAATGTTCGTTGGATAGTTGCGAATGAGACGTAGTGATGGAATTCGGCGGTGAGAGCGCTTGTGTGAGGGAAGAGCGCAGTCGGGATGTTGTCGGGTGGAGGAATGGGATTTTCATATTCGGGACCCCAGGGAGGGGGGAGGCAAACAGGTCTGGGGAGAATGTGGTGGATGGTGCCGAGGATGGTGGGTCAGATAGTGTGGCTTCGGCATGCTCTACATGAATTTTCTATAGCAGATAACGTGCTTAGTATGTCAACGTGGATGCAAGGAGGTGTGGTGAGGCTGACCGGTTGTCGCGGGTCGGATGTGGACCGCGTGGGGTGCTCGTCATCCGAGAACGCGTTTCCGTGCGACGATAAATGGTCAAGGTCGTCGGCCTCGTCGTCCTCTCCTGTGGTTTCGGAACCCAGGACGTCCCGAAGCTGCTCTCGGTAGGTGGCTTTCGTGACCTCTACGCCTCCGGACCGGGGGGATTGTGATGGTGAACCTTCTTCGTCCTCCTCACCCTGGTCCGTAAAAAGCTCATCCATTCTCGTCGAGTAGTCCCCTTGATGGTCTTGGTACTCATGTTCGCCTTCGTCGTTATCCGAGAATTCGAGTAAAGATGATGAAGGAGAAACCATTATAATTAGCGGATATCTTCGGTGGTAGTCGAAACAGTTGGTGCACGTGACATCACTAAATCATACAAATGGGTAACGATGGGCAGAGAGGTGGACGCGTGTACGGAGAGGGGATGAAAGGGATGCGATGGATTATAGTAACACAGACAGAATGAGTGAAAGGAAATTAAGAGACAGCCCTACGCTCCCGCTCCTTGTTCTTCACTCCGGGCCCAAAGCGCTCCTGAAAGTTGATGAGTTCCGTCATCAGCTCTTCCATCAGCTTCATAGTCTGCGGCGTGGAGGGGTCTATCTCAATCGAGAGGGGCAATGGGGGGGCTGGCTTCTCTCCGATTGGAGACTCTGCAAGAGGTTGATCCTGGATGACCATGGCGTCGTCGTCCGGAGCGGGTTGAAGTGTCCGTTCCGCCCGGGTGGTGTCGAGGACCTTCGCCAGTGCTTCTTTCCGCCTCCCACGCTCCAACGCGCTTGCCTGCTCCCTCCCCACCCACTCCACCAAAGCCCTCACACGTTTGTTCATATCGCCGATGCTGGTCCGCTTGCTCGGCCACTTCACTTTAACGCCCCGTTCGGTTGAGACGTCGTTCGGGTCCTTCGAAGCATGGATTGCGAGTGGCTGGGGAATATCTGAGGGGAGCGCCTGCTCCATGTGTGACAGATAATCCGGTAAACCCCACGAGGTATACAACGGTTGCTGTGTGACTGCATATGTGTGCATGTTGTGATGGGCACGGGAGTGGCTTGTTGATCCGGCGTCTACCTTGGTGTTGTTGTGGCCGCCCCTTCTCCCTTCATTGCCACCTGTGATTCCTGATGGTGAATACACGCTGAGTGCACGGTGACACGGTTGGATGCTCACCTTTGGCTCTGCTCTGTCGCTTAGGCGGGAGGACTGCGTAGAGCCGTGAGAATTTCGGAAGCAAATAAGGAACATTTTGATCTCACCTTCGTCTACGTCGCCAGCTCCACCTAAATCTGTGACCTGGACGGTTTTCCGGCCACCGCCTCTCTTTTGGCGTGGTCTCGTGGCAGTGGAAGGCGTGGGCTTCGGAACACTCGTACTGGCAACGGGCTCCTCGCCAGGTAGATGAAGCATTGTGGGGATTTCGGATGCTGTGGATCCAGATCTTGTACGTTTGACGGAAAGGCTGGAGGCAAGTTTCAAACGGGCGTCCAAACGGTTAGCCGAGATTGTTTACCTGTCGTCATCTGGCCGTTTCCGTTTCCGACGTTGATTACCTAATACACCTTCAACATCCTCCTCGACCTCTGCGGTGTCCCTTCCGTTCACTGGGGATGTAGGTGGCGGAACCGATGCCTCGGCAGCCGTTGCCGCGATCAACGCCTTAACGCTTTCTTCATAGGCCGCATCTCTACTATTCATTGTATTCCTGCGTTTGGAGGGCTTTAGGTTGGCCATTGGGGAGTGGGAACGAGAGGAACGCGGGACGCTATGGGCTTGACCAGAACTATGGTGGGAGTTGGCGGAAGGGTGGCGATCGCGAGGCTTCTTGGGTACCCTTCTGGCAGCGCTAACTGTTCAATCGGCCGCTCTAGGATAGGGGGCTGTGATACGTACTTCAACAGATTCGGGTGGAGGTCAGGTCGACACTGCTCGCAGAAGTAATCTGCGTCGTCCGGTGGCGCCTCAATCCCCATGCACGTTATATGTTGCCAGACCCTACAAATGTCACATTGGACCATGACTTCACCCGTGTCTGGCTCATCCTCTGCGGAGGCGTGAAAGAAAGAAAAGATGTGAGGAGAGCGGGATATGGCCGCGAAGCGAACGAACCGGCATTACCACAGATACAACGAGTAATGCCCTCTTCCTCTTGGGCTGAAGTATCCGCAGGTTCTTCAGATACTCGGGCGTCCTTTTGGGTTTGATTGTTGTCTATCGACGTTGGGGTCGGTGTTGATTGCTTGTCTTTGGGCTTGCGCTTATTGCGGCCGTTGTTTTGGTGGTTCGTGGGTGGCTTTGGAACATCTTCGAAAGAATAATCGGTTTCCTCTTGTTTGGAACGTTTGGATCGCGACGAAGAGGATGGGGGGAGCGCAGGCCGGTTCTCTTTCAGGCGGGGAGCAGATTCGGGGAGTGGGGAAGGGGCGGGGGATTTACTGGACGAGTGCGACGGCACTGAACGTCTCCCTGAGCGTCTGGGTTCCTTTGGCGAGGGCGGGGGACCCATTGGGGGGACATTGGCCATGACGGTGTGAACGAGAGGACGAGTTTTTCGCGATCGGTCCGTTGGATATTACTGGAACATGGTGACCAAGAAGTGGGTACTAACGGGTTCTAACGGGGTAACGATGGGATAACAAACGTTCGTAGTGAGACTACAAAAGATTAGAAAACCAGAACAAAGAGTCGTTTGAAATGGTTTCTCCGACGCGACTTATCTCCGGGCCTCCGTCGCAAAAGCTTTCGCAGAAAATTTACGCCGGTTACCGCAGGCCCCCACAGGGCATAAAACCGGCCTGCATTCGCGGGCTCGTTAGGATCCATGGCACCCGCCGCGACCCTCGAGTACGCCTCACGCGCTCCGGTCCCTCTCGCTTTCCCTAGGCTTCCGAAACACTACATCCTCCCGTCCGGCTATCCCGACTACCTGCGCCTCATCTTAACATCGAAAGTCTACGACATCGTCAAGGAGACACCTCTGGTCTTCGCCAAAAACCTGAGCACGAAGCTGGGCAACCAGATCTATCTCAAACGTGAAGATCTCCATGAGGTTTTCAGCTTCAAGATCCGGGGGGCGTACAACTTCATGGCGAGTCTCTCCGAGGACGAGCGGTGGAAAGGTGTCATAACCTGTAGTGCTGGTTAGTGCGTACGCCTTGTCGTCCGCCCGTTGGAAATCGTTGACCCCGGGTCGTCTTATCAACAGGAAACCATGCCCAAGGTGTTGCGATGTCTGGTGCAAAGCTAGGAGTGCCCTGTACGATCGTAATGCCAGAGGGTACTCCGTCTATCAAAGTCCGAAGCGTCTCACAGTTGGGAGCCAAGGTCGTGCTACACGGAGAAGACTTCGATGCAGCAAAGGAGGAGTGCATTCGGCTTGCTGTTCTTCACAGTTTGGCATTTGTCCCGCCCTATGACGACCCCCTTGTCATCGCCGGCCAGGGAACCATTGGGATGGAGATCTTGAAGCAAATACCCGACTCGGAGTCTCTTGACGCGGTCTTTGCTGCCGTGGGGGGCGGTGGCTTGGTCGCTGGGATCGCCGAGTACATTAAACGCATCGGTAACCCTTCCACCCAGGTCTTTGGTGCAGAGACGGTGGACGGGGACGCAATGGAGAAGAGCTTGGAGAAGGGCGAACGCATCACGCTTCGTGAGGTTGGACCCTTCGCTGACGGGACTGCGGTCAAGATCGTTGGGGAAGAGCCATTCAGGATCTGTAAAGCCCTTCTTGATGGGATCGTGAAGGCGAACACAGAC
>Ga0307511_10004082_pt1 | contig 14924 bp, 17 predicted proteins | sample 13_EM_MG_FD_200266 | JGI IMG/M metagenome (GOLD analysis project Ga0307511, IMG submission 200266) | Populus trichocarpa ectomycorrhiza microbial communities from riparian zone in the Pacific Northwest, United States - 13_EM | ecosystem: Host-associated > Plants > Roots > Unclassified | place... | reverse complement strand
ATATAGGCAACTACTGGCTCTCCTGCGTCGGCCCCATAGGGGTCCCTCTCAGCGACCGTACAGTCATAAATATCGCCTCCCTCCTCTCGTTCCAAGGAGGGCTCACCGTCCCAGCGTACTCTGCTTCTAAAGGAGGCTTGGCTCAAGTGACAAAAGCACTCAGCAATGAGTGGGCGAAATCGGGGATTAGAGTGAATAATATAGCACCCGGGTACTGCGATACGGAGATGAATGTGGCGTTGGTGGCGGATAAGGAGGGGAGGGCGAGGCAGATTATGGAGAGGATACCGGCACAGAGGTGGGGGGCCCCGGAGGATTTCAAGGGGGTCGTGGTGTTTTTGGCGAGTAGTAGGGCGAGTGGGTATGTTACGGGGGAGACGGTGGTTGTGGATGGAGGGTGGATGGCGAGGTAGTTGGGTTATCTTGGGGTGGGAAGAGGGGAGGTATGTGTATAGTATGTCCTGGTAATGGGGATTTGGGGGGCATTATTTCCTTGTTAGAGGCTTTGTTTGAAGAGCAAAGGAAGCTTAGTGCTGAGCGGTCTTTGGTGGGGAAGAGATATATCTAATCAATATATGTCTCACTGTCTTGTAAATGATGAAATGCAGACTACTCCGCCCCAAGCCCACTGTCACTGAGAAGAGAAAAAATCCAACAGTCTTGGCCCGACAGCAGACGCCAAAGCTGTAGGCAATTGCAACACAATTTCTTCTCTTCTTATCCCTTGAGCTCCTCTATAGAAGTATCCTGAACCGCTTGCAAAGTCATAAATTACCCACAACCAACGCAACCAAGTACCTAATAGAGTGGTTGGTAAAGTCTACTTAGATAGCCAACCACAGGAATAGGCAGGAAACAGGGGTTGCGAGACTACAGGTGGGTGCTTACAAATGACGTTGGAAGAATATAAGTAGTTGCTTACTGAGTAACAGGTAGTATGGTTGCTTTAAAATATGTGTTATATTTCTGGCTTAAAAGTTGTTTTTTGGTATATTCTCGTGTCGTCCTGGGTTTTATACAACTCTAGACACGATTATTTTCACCGCGAGTTATTTGCAAGCTGGTCTTTGCTACCCTGAGGTCTGCTCTGCCTGTGTAATTTATACGTTCTAGCCTTATGTCCACGCAATACAAGATGGATTCCGTTATGACGCTCAAGTTTCTTGCTAGTAGTAAATTCGTCATGATATCACTCCTCTGGTCCAGACCCTGTGGTGCCGGAATATGTATAGGGCTGTGATACACCTGCCATTGTAAGCACAAGGACACGTGCATTAGGTTGTGGTTCGAGTTTCACGTATCTAACCAAACTCCATCACCAGTCAAAATTGGCTTGTAACCTATGAGAGTTACCCTGAACTCGCCCACCCTGAAATATTGCATTATTCGAGCAGAAACCTGCTATTCAAGTTTGTTCGTCAAGAGCCGCTTCCCAAGTGCACTGAAATCTCTCCTGCCTATCAAATATGCTCTCTGGCCATGCGAGCTTGAAGCTCAATCTCGCCAGAATCACACCGGGAAAGGGGGTAAGGCACGGCCGTAGCTCGCAAAAGTTACAACGACGGAGTGGATTGCAATAAAAGCGTGAGCGGGGAAAGTGGGGGTCAAGTGGAGCAAGGGTAGTTGAAGGATATGAACTGTTTGAAGTCCAATTACTATATATCCCTCATGATGCTGAGGTATATTATTCATTCAATATAGCTTTGACCTACTAGTATGAACCCAGAAACACACAACTCCCTAAATTTCATGGGAATGCGTATAGGAACAAGGAGAGTCAGGAGGGTGAAATTGAGACAGCAATGGGTGCAGCCTTGAAGAATTATCCATTTCTGCCTCTGATTGGATTCAATAAGTTAAGAGGGCAAGGGGAACTGTGTGTGGTTAACTGTAGTCTGGTTGGCACGACCCTCCTACAACGAGATAATTGAAGCCATCAACCGTCATAAAAGGGATAGGGAGGAAGGCTATTACCTATTTATGAGAGCGGCTTGTGCCAACCAGACTATTACCTATTGTGCTGTAATAAGCACACAAGTGGAAGGAGAAAGTTTAGGCTAGCTTAGTCATCTAATGGAGGATATAGACAGAGAAGGTTTCTAGTTTAGAACATCATCATAGAACATCATTAGTTATGGCCAACCTACCAGCCGTGCACGGACCAACTTTAATTCTCCCCAGCGGTGGCCTCCCCGCAGCTGGTGGTGGGGCAGAGACTCCGACCCTGGTCAAGCCAATCGAAGCCTATGTGATATTCTTTGAAGTCTCAGGAGTGACTACTGCTACTACGGTTATCGACAACCTGAAGGCGATTGGAGGTGGATCATTGGAAAGACTGTGTAGGATCTCCCTGCCTGGTGTAGGCGCACCTGGAGGGCAGCCCCGGGTAGGATACCTGGCGTTTAGTGACAAAGGCACCGCAGAAGGAACAATGGGGCAGATGTCTCTGAAATATCTTACGAAAGAGGAATGGTAGGTAAGTTCCAATCATTTTCTACGATTGCAGTAAAGCTGATGAAGCCGGGATGCAGGGTGGAAGACCAGTGGAAGGCAGATACCGATGGCAGGATGTAAGTCTCAGTCGAGTCTCTACATTGAAAATTTGTTATTATTACGAGTGAGTGGTGGGACCCTAACAACTATAGTAGTCAGGCTTTGATAAAGGAAATAAGGGATGATATCCTAACTCTGCAGAGACTTCCTGAACAAACTGTGAATGTCCGTCAGCAAATAGTGTTTCAACAAGAATCCTTGTTGGAATTGGAGAAGGAGGTCCAGAGGTATATGTGCCATGTGCGATGACAGTACTAGTATTAACCTATACATAGTTGGATGCCACCCCCAATAGTACAAATTGATAACCTTCATAAGGATATGGAAATCCCATGGCCTGACGAGGTCAGAAGTGGCCTGGACAGGTCAATGTCCGACCTAGCGGACAGGGAGATAGTGGCGTGGGACGCATGCCGGGAGTACACCCTAATATATTATGATGGAAAACTGGTGGGAGGAACTGATGATACACTTGAATTCATGAATAAGCTTGGAGAACAATTTCCACAGGGTGTTTGGTTTGAACCTGTAGGTGTTTCTTTACGGTCAACCCCTACTTGAATGGATCATGCTGATGTCCCCCCAAAAAAAGATTCTTGATAAACTAGTTTCGAAGAAGAGGACTGTGACTTTGTCGGTTGAGGGCGGTAGAAAAGCCTTTAAAGTAAATTTTTAATCACTTGAAATATATGCATTGGTTGACTGACGAGTATTATACGGAATAGATAGAGGTAATGTATAAGGTACTGATACCGCCTGCTTTGTTGGTGCACCATCACATACGTAAGGGGTTGTGGTCACCTCGTCACGTGACCGAAGTGGGGTCATCCGCTGTAGAATCATACTGATTTAGTACAGAAATGTGGACAAGATGGCCCAATTGTTCAGGTTATTTCACACTTCGACCCAGGGTCTGAGCACCCATCAATACTACGTCAACACCTTAGGAGGATTGATCCTACTAATGTGCTACCTGTACATCAAATGATGAATTATGTGGTGGCTAATGGTCAACAGCAGAGATTACCAGTGTATCGCCTACAGATGGCTATTGCAGCGGACAACAACCAGATCACTAAATGAAACACAGTCCTTGTTTCATTTGAGAGGAAGAACACCCTGGAGCCTTTGTCCGGGTTTGCACCTCTAGAGTATCACTATACTGCAACTTGGCCAGAACCACCCTCGTCCCGATTACGTGTTGGAGAGAAAAAAACCGAAACCTACTCGACGATTCCTACAGGTCGTGGTTAGCGGTCGGACGGTGATATAATATGGTTAGCAATGGTTTCCTAGTGTTTGTTTGTTGTTTAGCAGCATCGTAGTACCTTTGCTGAGGAAATTAGACAAACATCACTGTCATTATCCCTTGAGATTTAGTACTCGGAATCGTGAGTAATTCCGTATGATATGTTTGAATCAACTATCACTGCTTTTGCTTCATCGGCTTCAAGGGAAATGTTTATTAGCACTAGAATACCCTGTAGAAATTTGGGATACATCAGGGCGTTAGAGATTCTGGCAGCCAAAATCATGGAGATATCAGGTATGGTTGCACTATGAAGTGCTGCATCCATTCTTCCAATTTTTTGTTACATTTGCAATTTGCGCACAAGACAAGAATAGGGCACGAGTTCACTCCCCGGGTTATCCCATTGAGCAGCACACTTTGGATCTTTTTTTTTGGTAAATTAGTACTCGTATTGAAACTATCTAGTACAAATTGTACTGGATGGCACGTCCTACGCACCCCATATTTTTAAGCTTGTTTGCCCTGCAGTATTGAATTGGCATTGCATTCTACTCCATCACTCCGTCCGCTTCCTCCGCTTTGGCACCACCGTCTCACAGTCATCTCCATCTTCAACCCCACTCTCGTTTTCTCGAGTCTGATTGCCAAATGCTCTTTTCAACATCTCAACTGATGTGACGTCGGCTCTTCGTGCTATGGCTGTCCTTGATATTGGACCGCTCGGTAAGGGCAAGCGTAGCCGGAGGCTTTCGATTTTTTCTCGTTGCCCCGTTTTTTTGTAAAGGTTGACTAGGCGGTGGATTGTGTTTTGCGTCGATTGGTGGTTAATTTCCGGTGAATTCTCGCTCCCAAACAATACTCGCTCATACCGCTCAAGCGCTTTGTCGTACTGTCCCTGCTTGGAGAATACTGATGCCATATTATGGACCACACTGAGAGTATCAGGGTGGTCCGCTCCCAATGCCTTCTCGCGCCCAGACAATGCTCGCTCATACCACTCAAGCGCTTTGTCATACAGTCCCTGCTTGCGGTATACTGATGCCATCCCATGGACCGTAGTTAGAGTACCTGGGTGGTCCATTCCCATTGCCTTCTCGCTCCCAGCCAATGCTCGCTCATACCGCTCAAGCGCTTTGTCACATTGAGCTTGTTTGTGGAGTACGTTACCCAGCTTATCTGCTCCGGTTAGTAAATCCTCATCCAACAACGCCACTGTTTCCATGCGGCCCTCTACTGCAACGATATGCGGTATAATATGTCGCTTAAAGTCCCAGTCCTGCACCATTCGATTGCCCTTATTAACTGCAGTTGACACTATTAGGAAAGCCTCAGTGGCTTTTTTTTTTTGTTCTTCAGGTTCCAGCCTACTTCGGGCCCACCTATGAACGAGTGGATGGATATTGAAGCTATCATCTCTTTGCTTTCGCTTTGCCATCGAGTATGAGAACAGAAGTCCGATGGAATCTCCTAAACTAGTATCTATAAAATTGTGAGCAAGCCTTATCCCATTGGTAGAGAGGATTGGATTTTTTACCATTTTCTGGAAATTCCATTCCTCGCCATAGAAGGCCTTCAGAAATGTCATTATTATCAAGAAACCCACAAATTAACAATAACTCTGCTGCTTTTGGATTTTGTTCCTGAATTGCACTAAAGGGTAGCTCCCACACAGAAAATATAGATTTATTGCTAGGGTTTTTTCCTATTATCCATTTTCCTCGTAGGAGGTGGTCGATGTTGGTCTCATATTCTTGCAGGTAGCGATTGAAAGAATATTGCCGTGAATAGATATGACCCACCTTGCTCCAATGCAAGTGGCAAGTATCCGAGTTTCTCCGCAATTATTGTAGCTGCCTCTTGCTCCTGCTTAAGCGCTATAGGGTGAATTAGTAGTTGAAATACATATAAGAGAACTATTACTATGGAGCCAATAAAATTTCACTTACTACCAGGAGTCAGGTTGTCAAGCCTACGCCTTGCGCTTTTAAGGAGCAGCCTCAAGCTTCTGCATCTCCTCCACTCCAAATCCCCTTCGCCCATGTAAATCTCGGGCCGCCTGCTGGTAATAATTACAGTGCCATGGCAGTAAGGGGGGATATAATTGTTAAGGTCGAAAGAGTCAATATCATCAAGATTGTCAACAACCAGCAGCCATTTGGTATTGGCTTTTGCAGCCGACCACTTCACGGCATTGACAACGTGCTGCTCTTTTGTTGGTTGCTGCACGGTGAATCTCCCCACTGCATCGAGTTTGCCGGCAATGCCCAGCAAGCAGCCAATTTCTGCATAGTCTACCTTGTCTGATAGTTGGGCATGGTATTCAATCAGTTGCTGCATTACATTGGTAAATCCAAGCTTCAGAGACTGTTCGGTAGCAGCATTAATCCCAAATACTGACGAGTAGAGTCCACCACCGGGTTTCCGAACACCACGTAGTTTCCGTAGACTAGATCTGGCAGCTGTTCCTGACTTGTATCCGTGAAAATTAAGATATGAACGTGTGATAAACGACCACTGGTGTGACTATGGGTTTAATAATCACAAATACTGAGCTCCGAAGTTATCATTGAGATTCAGCTATGGAACTCATTACCTCCACCTGCCTTCTCATACTCTCGGGCAGTTTCTCACTAAATACCCATGCATGTGTTAATATTAATCGACTACTGTTCACTTGACGCCCGTCCAGCTAGACTACCCTTATCATATTCTAAAGGAAGGTACTCCATGTATATACAGCAGGTTCTCTCATGGCTCATGAGAACAAGCCTCTCAACAAGCTCTATTTTCCATGATGTTGCTGTATTTTCCCTTGGTTTTAGTTTTAGTAGTTGCTATTCACAAACCCGTAGTGGCCACTATGCATCATTTCCTTCTACAGTTGTACATGTATAAATCCAAGCACCTCGCACGGGCATGCAATAAATCACTAGGATCACAAGTGCATATAAATGTAGAATATCCGAACGTTCTAGATAGATGGTGGGGTAAGTGTGCGTGCATGGTTACTCACAAGCTATTGGTCCGTTGGGACGATTTTTTTTTTTTAAAAGTCTATACGCCGTTTCGACTTAATGTCATGCGGCGACCGTTGGGACGATACTATTCCTAGGGAAGCTCGAGGGCTCTCGATATATGAATGTCATCCTGGCATCGAGATGCATTCTTATATCAAGTATATTCTTCTAGCAAGATAATTGCAAATAGTAGAAATCTTGACATATATAGGTACAAACAACATCCAGTGGGTCTAAAAAGTGGGGTAGTGGGGTAATGTCTTGGCATTTATTATCGATAAGATTACCTAATTTGGATGCGACTACCAATTTAGGAAGTTCCATTTTCAAGAATATATGAAATATATGTTGTGACTATTGATAATATATATTCTTAATCTATACAGTGGGGCGGGTCATATTCTTATAGCAAATATATTCTCATGTCGGGCATATGCATGCTTATATCGAGATCTACTTTATTAGAGTTACTTGTGCTACTCTGGTCCAAGGCCTGGGTAGGTAGTCTTCTCGCTTCTAACTATAGTACTGGTTTGAGTCTGGGTGTCAGACTAGGGTGAATTGTTGCAGGATAGCTTTGGAGTGATTAAAACGCGAAACCAAATAGAGCGGGGACGCCTATATGAGCTCCTAAGTACATACGAGTATATGTATACAGCACTGTAGCCGGTAGCGCTAGCTGTCCTATTACCCCTGCTAAAACCAATAGCTGGCTAGCCATCATTGTTGCATGCTGCATAATAACAATGAAATGGTTGAATTAGTTTAGTGGTTAGACACTGACTTGTTGAAGGTTCGCGGAGATTGGGCCGCTGAATCTCTGTGTTAACGCAAACAAATGCTCTCCAAATCGAACCCACTAGATACATACATAAAGTACATATTACTATTGGATTCCATGAACCAAATGCACTTCATTTATGCCCTCTTCAGCCTTCCTCGATCCGAGCCCTCATCCAGGGCATCCCCAGCACCCCTGAGAGGCCTTTAATAACTCAGGGGCTCCAATACTCCCCCATTTTGAGCTCCAATGGTCGCTTTGATCACGGTGGTATTCTGGCCTTTCTCAAGGCATTTTAAGCCCTTTATAGCTACCATATTCTCAGCCCAAGCATTACCTAGCCAGAATCACCATGCTCATGATATATCACGAGATGTGGCTGGAGGTGCTGTTGCAGGTATCCTATCAGAGGTTGCGTCCGTAACTGTCAGTTTGCTTTTGGTGGCATATGTAGAGGGCGCTGACATGGCAAAGGCAAACTCCCGTCGTTCCTGATGAGATTTTGGTTTCTATCTCATCTACAACAGATATCAATATTCCATCAGTTGGGTATCAGGGGCCAGGCCTAAGTTAGTCCATTATTGACGCTACAGACGGTGAAAGTTTTCAGTTGTTTTCGCATGCACAAACACATTCTGAAGCGATCCCTAGATGAATCAAAAACCAACAACGCTATAAATTCTGCTGAACCTTGAAATCAACTTCGCCTTAGCGGCCGCCCACAGGAGCCTGGGAGGAAGGATATCACACGATAGCTTCGGACAGCCAGGCAGCGGTGAAGAGATGCATGAACCTAGCCTCAGGCGCCAAACGAGTCGAATCGTGGGTGGACGAGAGAGCGGTGAAGGCGATGAAGAAAGCAGGGTCGGAGGGCAAGCTGACACTCCTGTGGGTGAAAGGCCACAGCGGGGTGAAAGGGAATGAGCTGGCGGATGGGGGGGCGAAAGAGAGGGTAATGGAGGGCCAATGGAAATCGGAACTGAGCATAGCAACACCAGCTGGCATCCGACAGGCCTACCCCCTCTTCTGGAGGGAGCCACACATGAAGTGGGATAGGACAGAGCTGAGGGGGTTGACCTACTTACACACGGATAGGGGACCAATGAAGGCCTGGCTACATAGGATAGGGAGGGCGGAGGACCCCCTATGCGAGTGCGGACAGGTTCAGAATGCGGCTCACTTGATGGAATCCGGGTGTGTGAAGGGAAGACGGAAGAAGTGGGAGGACATCTGGACGGATAGGGAGTTCTGCGCGGAGGTGGTGGATTTTTTAAAGGGGGACGACGGAGCGTGAGGCGGGGATGAGGAAAGAAGGGGGGTGGAGTATGCACTTTTGGGGACGATTTGTATCTAGATATTCAGTTAGACAGAGGGCTGGGTGGCCCAGCGGTTGGATAATCCTGCCGAGTCACCACTCGGGGATGCACCCCCTCGTCATGTACCACAGTATAAATACGAGTACTGATTTACCAAAAAATTAGCGGCCGCCCAACCTGACCCTCACAAAGTACTCGAATAAAAGACCTCCAATTGTGGCCGCAAACATAACAACGGGGCAGTTGGTTGGCGTCAAGAACCAAATTTTGACCAACAATCTGAATACTGCGTCCCCACCAACTGTAGAACGTTGGAGGATGCTGAATATGTCTGTATGCGGTACTTTGGCTTCTTCGCCATAATTGCTAATGTTGCAGCACGGAACCTGCTAGCCAAATACACAGTGGTCCGAAGAGAATAACGGTCCAACATCATTGAGCAGGGAGAAGGATTTGGGATGCAACAGCAATTTCAATTAGGGTTTTTCTGCAAACATATATCTACTCTAAAAAAAAGCATCAACCCTCTAACAACCCAATAGCACAACCACACCAAAGGCTCTTCTGCAAACATATATCTACCCTAATAAAATATCAGCCCTCCAACAACCGCACCGGCATGACCACATCACCACGATCATTGAGGACACACACCGTCTCCCAGACTCTATTAAATACCACATGGTACAAGTTACCAGATAGGACCCTAAAGTCCGGGGTTTCATTCGTACAGTGTAGGACTATCCAGGCTGCAAGGTCCATTGTTGCATATACCCCAGTGCCTGTAAATCGAGATATATGTTCTTGTAGACGGTCTCCAAACCGTGTGAACTCAATGCCCCATCTCATAGCCGGCACAAAGAAATCGATGCGGCCTGGGCTACCATATTCAGGGACAGTAAATAGCTGCCCATCAGAAACCTGACAGAGGGCACGGTAGAACTCATCCTGGAAGATTGCCTCTCTTGGGCGACGGGCAGCACCGGGACCGTACAGAATGGGCTCGAGTTGTGGAATTCGCAATTGGGGAGCTCGGAAATTCTTGATGGCGGCACAGGCGAGCTCTAGCGGGTTTGTGTACTTTAGACAAGGCACTGGTCGCTCGGGAGGTACCAGCCAGCGTGCGAAATACCACTCATGCAACTTACTGGCTGCTACATAGGCGCTTGGGGTAGCATGGGTCTTGTCCTGATGGAGATGCAACCAACCAGCCCGGTGGCACGTGTGAAGTGCCCTTTGAAGCTCAATTGGTAATTGAATGGCAGTGGTGACAAGAAGGCAACGGTCTCGTAGAATACGCAAGATCACATCCGCGTGTGGAGGAAATTGGAGCTGTTCAGGGTCTGGGAGGCACCGGGCAAAGGACGTGTTGCCGAGTAACTTAAATGCAGTCGATAACGATGCGAAGAACTCTCGCTCCAAGAGATCAACGGTGATGGTACGCCCTGACCGGATATAGTCTCTAAGAACTTCCTGCGGGTCAAAAGTTTTAGAAGGTAATGGCATCTTGACAATATACTCAGACTTGCCTTGTGCCGCGCAAAGCAATCTAGTAATGAAGTCAGGGCCCCAGGGTGACCCTGTGTTACATCAAACAGGAACTTTGCAACGTCATCTGACGCTACCCAGTTTCCACCTAGTTCCCCACGCGTAGTGCGCCGCTTGTATGCGTCCATGAACTCATCCTGTGTGAACAGAAGACCTATTTGCCACGGAAGGCTAGGCTGCGGCATCAATGAAACGTACTGATTTGCTTCCAAGAATGGTGGTGTGGGCTGGTGATCCGCGGCATCCAGCGATGGTGGGGGCATGGAGCTTCCGTATGCCGAGAACATGATTAGGTGATGTATCCGGTGCCCGGATTCATACTGGGTTGCATCCTGGGCAATCTCCTTCACAAATTCCCCCCAAAAGTCATGGTCCCAGTAGGTGCTCTGGGCATCGTCAATGAGTAGGAGGTATGGCTGTTTAATACCTGAGATATCGTGCAAGTCCAACTCGCCATGAGTCTTGTGCTTAATGTGCTGTGCCCATCCACCGTTGGCTTGCACATTGTCCTTTTGCCAACCAAATATTTTAAACAGCCGCAGGGGGGCTGTAGAGCCTTCAGGGGCCCAGCTCCCCTGCAGAGAATCCACATGCCACCATACTAGGTTGAGCAGGGTCGTTTTACCGACGGCCGGAGTGCCTTGAACGAGTACAACACGGCTGGCTAGCGCCATTGAGAACAGGGCATTCACGGTCTTCTCGCGGCGGCAATAGCGAACTGCTAGACGTCAGTATCATATAGTCGTAAGATATGCAGTAGGGGATGTGTAAATACTGACCAGATGGATTGGGAGGGGGGCTAGTGCGCTGTAGGTGTTGAGGACGCATCGGGGGGGTAATAATGCGACGTGGTGCCAATACCTGTGGCCCCACAGGTTGCGTGTGGAGATCCCACTCGTGGCGACAAGTAGCACACGGACTTATGCCGGTTGGGGTAGGGTCATGGAGGCCAAAGTCGCATGTACAATCAGGGACGGTGCATGATCCACGAGCCAGGGCCATCCTGCATTAATGACGAGGCAGGACGTGCTGGTGCCAATATGCCAGTTTCCGGTAGGGGACTCCTTCTGCTGTGACTGCGGTACCCAGACTAGGGTGCGGTGGAATCGAGGTGGAGGTGCAATCTCATGCCACGATGTGGTGATAGAGAATGCTGACAAATGCTGCAAGCGCGATGCGACGTACTAGTGGTCTTGGCATGTATCCCACACCACTTGGGAAGCATACTGTATGTAGCAGAACACGCTAAAAATTTCCCTATCCTTTAAAGGAAAAGGAGCAGATTGGATGTCGATAGTCTGGTTGGCACAAGCCGCTCTCCTAGAGGATGTCGAGCTCCTTTTGGATGCAGAAAGGGGATTTGTGGTAATGAGCAATTATTCAAATATATAGTGCCATGTAGAGATGCAATTTTTTCCGCTTTCTGATTTGGGAATTGGCATGGACAAATATGCAGGCAAATATATGGCATGTGTGGATATATACATACACACATAACTTGGTATGTATGAATATCTGCACCAAAAGTCTTTTCCGCCTTCCTATTTAGGGATGATGCATATGTGGGACATAAACGCCAAGATCTTCCATATGCATTGCTACTATAGTAGCCTTAGCATAGTATGCAAGATACATTATAGAGAGCAATTCAGATGTTCCACACCCAAATAAGTAGTTCAGGACAGGGCATGGTCTATAGCAACAGTATAATCCATCACTACATAGCTAATGTGAATAGCATTGGCATTATCCACCACTTTAACCCGCGGTAGTTGCAAAGAATGCCCGACCGATGCACTACATAGGTTTTACATATGCCAAGTTTATACCTGCACATCTTAACATATGCACTCTTCCCAAATAGGAAGGCGGAAAAGATTTTTGGTACGGACCTACATATATTGCCTATGTAGAAGTCTTGGCATGCTACAAAACGTAGCGCATAAGAAACTACTAAAACACATCGCTGGACCATAGAGGGCCATTTCTTTCCCTTGCCACCGCGGGCAGATTAACGTGCCTGCTGCTTGGACCCAGTGAGTTTCCGCTGGCTCATCATGCCCCCGGGGCCGAATATGAGTACTGAGTAGTTAATAATAATAATTAAAAATACATTCGGAAACTATAGTCACGTGTCATCATCACGTAGAAGGGACAAGGCTCCCAATTGAAGGCGAAAGAGACGGTGGACTTCAAGACCTTCAAGTGTAAGAAATAACAGGTACATCCTGGATGTCGTCCGCATCAGAGTCAGACTCATGGAGGGGGGGGCAGGCTCAGGTGTAGGGTCTTCATTTTCCGCCGGAGTAAAGGTATTGATGATTCGATCTTTAATGTCGTCATCTCCACCATCAGCAGCTTTCAAGCTTGGGGTGTATGGGATAGAGGCTAGCTGTAGTCTAGTTGCGGACTAGTTGTAGTAGAGTGTAGGAACCTCCGCTATGCTAGACGGTAATACCTTATCGATAAGCACCCCTGCTAGTGTACATTCGTTATAAGCATATGTATGTGACTAAGCAAGAAAAGGGTATTCTTATGCGAATAGATGAATTTATGCCTTAGATTTGCCTTTTTGTATGGCGGGACCATGAGGCGTATGCGCTTATATCGGGTACGCTTATAAAGAGAGTATACTGTACTTCTAGTGGGTAAAGGCTCCCAAGTATATTGAGGTAAGCTAGGCCTAGCACAGGCAACCACATATTATCATATTAGAACCCAAGTTAATACAGGTGAATCCAGATTAGTTCATCTATACCTACACAAGTGCACGAATATTTTATAGCAAGACGTCGAATTGAGGTATATGTGTATAGTGAGAAAGCTAAACAAACCCAACGGAGGATCACTGAGTACTTACATCACTCCTAATACCCATTTTGTGCCTTATTTGTCTGTTTTGTCATGTATGTAATTTTCTCTTGATATATGCATATATTTGTTATAAGCATACCACTTCCGGCCCCAACCGTATGCTTATAATGAGAGTTTACTGTACACCTGCAGAGCTAGTGCAGGCCAGTGTAGCACCTCCAGAGTGGCTAGGCAGACTCAGGTGGGCTCAGGTACATTAAGTTGGGCTCGGCCTTGAGTATACAAGCCCAGACTAGGCTAGGTGGGATCGGAGTGGTCCATACTGGCCTAGGTTACGCTATATACAAACTCCGGAAAAGTGCTCTAAGTCTCCATACTCTATACTAAAGGCCTTATAGCCTTCACCCAACTTATAACGCATGTATAGGCACTGGAATACATCATTCAACTCTCAATTGATGTATATCCCCAAGACTTGGCTGGTGTTGAGGGCCTGTCGCTTTTCACTCCTATACCCCTTTCTGCTCAATCCCACGCAATGATACTTCCATAAATCCCTGTTAGACATCCCTGACGCATTCCCACCGCATGTCAATGAATCTCTGCATTTTCAGGATGCTTATGTATTTTGCTGGATATGATTCCGTTCATTTTGCCCCCCACTGCCCGCCAACAAGGGTCCGGCAGGGATTGCGTGGGGCTCATGCACATCCCGGTGATGATGCACTACCCGGTGATGTATGGTATACCTAGTCTGGTTGGCACAAGCCGGTACCGGTATACCGGGAAAACTGGGAAATAGACACCTTGTCGGTTTCTGAGACATCAGTCAGAATCCGAGCCAAGGCCGTCAATCTGCCCACAAATAGTAACGTGGCTAGTGTCTTATTTCCCGGTAGCGTCATTAGACCCGGGATAACCAATAGCACTATCGAGAAAAGTGAGGTTGGAGGCTGTATACTACATTGCCAGCAGAGGCAGTGCTGGTTCTGACTACAATGTAGACGGCCTCCCTAATGTTCGTTGCGAAGGGCCTACCAACGGAGTGCAATACAGATGCACTACATCGCCTGGGTTTTGTCACTTTTGAGCGGGCCACATCAAAAATGGTGAGAGTGTTCATGTCAAGCCCTGGAAAATGCGGAAGCTGGATAGATAGTAAGGCGGTTTAGGAGATCCTGGAACCGACGGAGTGAAGGTGAAAGCAAGAACACAAGAAAATGAATGTCCATGGGCCGCTGTGGCAGTACTGAACGACGTACTGGTCCAGGGAGGGTAATTATCTATTTCAACGTCAATGCATTGCACCAGGTCCCAATGATTTTTTGCACAAATGAACTACTGCAGGTTGCAGCCGAGCTGTGGTTGTAGCCGAGCTGTGGTTGCAGCTAGCATCATTATATGCCGAAGCCAGCAGCTGAGACCGCGTATAAGATTGCCAAATATAAGAACTAACCGTGTCATTAGGATTGAACATATTGGAAAATAACTTCTTTTAATCGTGTGCAGGTAGACTGGCAGATCGCCGAAGACCTAGGACAGTCCCATACAAGGACAGTCCCATACAAGGACAGTCCCATACAAGGACAGTCCCATACAAGGACAGTCCCATACAAGGACAGTCCCATACAAGGACAGTCCCA
>Ga0307511_10004080_pt1 | contig 14926 bp, 21 predicted proteins | sample 13_EM_MG_FD_200266 | JGI IMG/M metagenome (GOLD analysis project Ga0307511, IMG submission 200266) | Populus trichocarpa ectomycorrhiza microbial communities from riparian zone in the Pacific Northwest, United States - 13_EM | ecosystem: Host-associated > Plants > Roots > Unclassified | place... | reverse complement strand
CGGATTGAGGAGGAAGGAGGGGTAGTCTCTGTGGGGGGTTTCTCTGGTGAGGCCGACCTTGCCGAACGAGTGTAGGGCCGCAGTGGTCGATTCCCCATATCCTCGAGCGGAGAAGCAGTATTATTCCCGATGATTGAACTGAAACCGGATATAGATGTGGGTCTTGTTCTTAGAGGTGCGGATTTTGTGGGGCTGTATGTTGGAGAGTACGAAAGGGAGGTTGACGAGGTCGGCTCGGATAGTTTAGAAAATGTGTCCCGGGCGTTCTGGAAGGTGCTCTCCAACGTGTTAGATCGTTGCGTGCGGGGAAACTGCCGGATGGAATGGGTTGGCTCCGAATTAGCGGACACATTATTAAACTTTTCGACGATAGAGGAAGGACTGGGGTTGGAATTGGGTAGTCGGATGCGATTGACGGTGCCAGAGGATAAACCCGACGACGACGGGGGATCAGGAGAGACCACACTGACACCAGTCGTGTTCGGGGAAAGGGGGGAGGCGATTATTGTGGCAGGTAGCGTATGTCGTTTCGAGCTCGAAGGAGTGAACGTGGATTGCTGATCGTCTTGGGGGGATCTAAAAGAGAGCTGGTCTGTTGGCCTCGAAGTTTCGGGTCCATTGTTGTAAACTGATCTCTTCGTTGGGGTGAAGACAGCGTCATCCGTCGCGTCGGATGGATTGCATCTGCCTTCGAGAATGGCCTCTGACTTCGCCTGTTCATCCAACCTTCCCCGTACAAGGTCCAGACTGGTTCCGGCGCGATGTGAGGGTGTCCATCGCCTCGTCGCGGTATGCGTGCCCGACGACCCTGTACTGGTCGGAGATTGGAAAGCTCTGCTGGATGCAGAACTGGACCTAGAAAGGGTGGAAGTCGTACTCCGTTGGGACGATGTCCGCTCAAGCAGCTTGGTCTGATAAGGGAGGATTGTCGTCTTCGAGACTGGTCGCTGGCCGTTGGAAGGGACGGAGTTTGCACGATCCATTGCGTTCGTGGTCGTGGAGGGTGGTGGGCGGGGGTCGGTATGCCTCAGCTGCCGTTCTTCCTCTTGGCGTTCTGGAAAGAGGCGGGACATACCAGCCTTCCTTATCTGGGAAGAAACTCCCATCCGCCTTTCCACGATGGACTCACTCGACTCGCTCGTCCTCTCCATCGTTCCCCAGGCGAGGACAGACAGCGAGCTAAGGAGAGAGTTGATCGCGACCTGCAGGGATATCCTCACGAGGTCAGTGAAAGAAGCGGAGGCTCAGTGGCGACTGCCGAGCTATAAATGACCCTTTTCCACAAAAGTCACATAGGCAAATCGAGGGAGCTTGACACCGGCCAGCTGTCAGATAACATAAAGAAACACCGTCAGTCGTACTTGTGTCACTGAAAATGTCCGGACATTGGCGTTGACATCTGCGTGTTGCTCAAAGTTAACCAGTCGAACTCGTCAGGCACATCAGCCCTTCGCTTCACAAATCTACTCTCGCGTCTACTTGACCAAGTGCGCCTGGGATCGCGTCCTTGTACCATGGTTCTATATTGATGACGATGTAGCCGGCTGTAACGAGGAAGAACGCGTCGCTGCAATTCCTACATGTTCTGGCCTCATCAAGTTCGCGGTCAATAACGAACGGATCGAACTACCTGCCTGCACTCGTGCCTCCACCAACCTTGGCTTTGCTGCCCAGCCCTGCGAAACCCACTCCGGAAGTTCCGACCATCGTGCAACCACGGAGGGGGCGATCTATCGCGGACAAACTCAAAGAGTTCCGTTCCGTCCAAGGTACGCACCCCCTCGTCAAAGATACTTCACATCCTAACACTCGCTCAGGCGTACCAGTCCTTCCCGAACACCTACTTCTTCGAGATACCCTGTACCTTTTACAGGGGATCTCGGGGAAGTACGTCCAGTTTTCCCGAGAATCGGATGACAAGAATTCAGTCAACTTTGTAGGGGATCCTGTGAGTTGTTATCCTGTGTGGAGGCACATCGCCTCACCTGTGTAGAGATACCGCATTTTAGAACCGACGAAGGCCTTGATCCACCAGCTGGCTGAAGTTGGCCACTTGTATACCCGCGTTGACACCTTCGTCCGGGAGAAAGAAGGAAAATCTGGCGTCGGAATGATTGAGCAGAGTTTATGCCACCACCTCCAAACTCAGTTGACGGAATATTATCGCCTCGTTGCTATCCTCGAATCTCAGATGGGTGTGCAAGACAAGGCCGACGGCTCACCGAAACCATCCGGTTTCACCTCCACGAATGACCTTCCTGAGGAGGAGACAGGGTTGACCTTGAAGAGGTTGGATGTTTGGATCAACGACTGGAGGCTGAGGATGCGAATGATGAGCGTCTGCGTAGAGGGAGCCAAAGGTATTGACACTCGTCGCACCCGCAGCCACGGAGCTCACGGGCTTCCTGTAGATGCATACGGCGGCGCACTGGTCAGCATCATTCACGGCTACACTGATAACGGCGACCCCTTCGTGCGCAAGTTCACGGATCAGCTTTTGGAAGAAGTATGTAGACAGTCTATTTGGAACCATACCACCAGCCTGACCGAACTAAACCAGGTTTCAAAACCTTTTTTTACCATCCTCCAAAAGTGGATCTTCTCCGGCGAGTTATATGACCCTTGTGACGAATTTTTCGTAGCCATGGATCCGGAGCTGGCACATTACCAGTATATTCACTCCAAGGCTATGAGTGGCCAAACCTCTACGGATGGTGGCTTTTCCGGCATCCTAGGGGATTTGGACGAGGGATCCCCGGAGAGTGACCAGAGGTCCAGGCTGTGGGAAGCGAAATATCAATTCCGGAAAGAAATGCTCCCGTCTTTCCTCGGCGAAACATTTGGCAGGAAGGTCAGTAGACTGTGTTGTTACCTATTTTTTGGTGTCAACAATGAACCTACTGCAGATTTTCTCAACCGGAAAAAGCTTGAACTTCATCAAATACAGTTGTGGGGATTCCGATTGGGTGATTACGCGTCAAAGACTGAACACCACGAAAGGCGGTACGCCTCCATGCATTAAGCCTCCATTCCAGCCACTCACTTCGTCGCGGGTCCCATAGACCTCAAATACAGCGATATTCTCGGGTTAGAGAAATCCATTGACGCAGCTTATGAGATCGCGAGTCAAAGGCTCTTTGACGTCTTCTTTGACAAATTCAAGCTACTTGATCACCTCTTGGCATTGAAACACTATTTCCTTCTGGGATATGGGGATTTCGCAGATACCCTTATGGATGCCCTCGCGTAAGTTTCATTTTCCCCCTCAAAATCGCGTGCTGAGCAGTGGTTCCACAGTCCCAACCTATCCCGCCCTGCGAACACCATCTACCGACACAATCTCACCGCCACACTTGAAACTGCGATACGGTCTTCCAACGCACAAAGGGACCCTTCGGATGTATTACGTCGGCTCGACGTACGTATGATGGAATACTCTCATGGGGAGATCGGGTGGGATGTCTTCACGCTTGAATATAAAGTGGACTCCCCCGTAAATACGGTCCTGGACGCGGATTCGATGATGAACTATCTCAAGATATTCAACCACCTTTGGAAAATGAAGAGGATCGAGTCTACGCTAAGTGTGGCATGGATGAGGACTGCGGGGGGCTCGAGGACGTTCCTGCGACTACCAGGTGGGGACCTTCCTTTACCTCGGCGGCTGGCGTATCGAGCTGAGACTTCGTTCCGATTATAGATCTGAACTTCCAGTGGCACAAGATCCGTCTCGTCATGGCTGAGATGATCCATTTCGTCCGTCAGACGCAAGCGTACTGCCAAGTGGAGGTCATTGAATGCTCGTGGGAGGTCCTCTATCAGTTTATTCAACAGAAGAAAGGAGATCTAGATTCACTCATTGGAGCGCATCGTTCGTACCTGGATCGGATTGCAAAGAAGGTCCTACTACTTAGTCACAAGGCGGGTCGAGAGGTGAGCCCAGCGACATTCGCTGCGACGCTCTCTGACCCTTCGCATAGGAAAACTTGCTCAACCAAATGAGGGAGCTATTCACGATCGTCCTGCAGTTCCGAGAATCCACAGTTGGTCCCCCCATTTTTTCCTTTAACGGGCTAAACTTTACTGGTTGAATTACAGGACAACTTCTATAATTATTGCCTATCGGAATCGGCTCGTCGGGATGCCGAGCGTGACTCGGATAGGGTAAGTATTTCCCAATAAAGCTCAGGAAGAGGCGGATGAGCTGACGACAGAATCACAGGGGGTCGTTACCGCGAGTGATCCAGACCCTCATGTCCAGGAAAACGTCGAGCAAACTCTTCGCATGATCCAAGAGTACAGCACGGCGTTCTCGGAGAAGACTCAGACTCTCGTACATGGGCTGCAAAGTCACCATGACCTCGATTGCCGTTTCCTTGGAACTATGCTGTCATTCTCAGATTTCTACAAGTCGAAGAAAGATCTCACCAAAGCCCAGTGAATTCGCATCTGGGTTGTGTACATGGTAAGGTGGTCATACAACAAATGGTGGTAGATGTACACTCTAATATGTAACGATACTGCATACTCTACGACCTCAACCTCGTACCTCAACGTTTCAACAACCTTTAAACTTTTGGTTCCTTGTACAATCTCAGGAGCAGGGAGCTGCAAACTACTGAAACGGAGGAAAGAGCCATTGCGAGTGAGGCCCATACTGGGTCGAGGCGAGCGTTTCCGATAGGGTATATCACTCCAGCAGCGATTGGGACAGCAACGACGTTGTAAATAGCTGCCCAGAACTGTTGGACGCGGTCAGTAAATCAACTGGAACTCGCAGAAACCGAGTGGCACTTACGAAATTGATCTTGACCCGGTTGAACACCTTCCTCGACAGCTTCGTCAGGGTAAGGAGCCCTTTCAAATTGGACGATACGAGAATGAAGGATGCGCTCGAAAGTGCAACGTCACTCCCGGAACCAACTGCGATGCTAACGTCTGCAGCGGAGAGTGCCTGAATGGTTGTTGAGATTATTACCCGGAGTGAGAAGAGGGACGAACTTACCGCAGCATCGTTTATTCCGTCTCCAGTCATTGCAACGATCGCCCTCTGGTTTAACCCTCTTCCGAAGATCTTGCTGAGGCCAGATCCTGGCCGCTTAGTTCCGACTTGCTGTAGCCACTGGATCTTCTGGGCCTTCTCGTGGGGAAGCACACCAGCGATGACATTCGTTACGGGGATTCCGACTTGCTTTGCAACAACCTTGGCGGTCTTTTCGTTGTCGCCAGAGAGCATCCACGTCTGGATACCGTCAGCCTGGAGGCCCGCGATGACGGCTTTGGCCTCCAGTCGGATAGCATCTGCAACGGCAAAGACCACGGCTGCGGTGTATGAGGTGGACTTGTCATCCTTAACGGCGAGGACGGCGATGCTGTTGCCTTGGGATTGGCGGGAGTCAATGAAAGTCTCGAGTTGGGGGCCGATGGTTGTTTGGTGCATTTCCATCCAAGCGGCATTTCCAAGGATTGCCTCGGTGGAAGTGGAGGGGAAGAATGCCTTTAAACCGCGTCCGGGGGTCTCCTCTACATCGCTCGCTTCTTCGGAGTTGGATCCGTGCTCTTCGCAATACTGACGGATCGCGAGAGCAACGGGGTGAGAGCTCGCCATCTCGATCGATAAAGCCATGTTCAACAGCTTTTTCTGTTCCAACGACACCGCCGGGCCGAACTCCGCCCCAACGACCTTAGGCTGCCCGCCTTCGGTGATCGTGCCGGTCTTGTCAAAGACGACGATGTCAACCTGAGCGCATTCCTGGAACGCTTCTCCACCACCACGGACAAGGATACCGAACTTCGCCGCAAGGCCTGAGCCAACGAGCAGCGCTGTGGGAGCGGCGAGGCCGATCCCGCAGGGACAGGCGACGACGAACACTGCAATGGAGAATTGGAGGGACCAGACAACTGGGGATAATATAAGAAACCGATGAAGGTCTTTCAAAGTGATGGGAACTTACCCCAACCGCCGGTCTCGATGTCGAGGTAACTCATTGGCAGAACGCCGGACAAGCCAAGGCTAAGCCAGATCACCCATGTGATGACTGCGAGGAGAGTGACGACGGGTACGAAGTATCCCGTGATAAGGTCGGCCACGCGCTCAATCGGTGCGCGGCGGGTCTGACCCTCACGGACAACTTCAACGATTTTGTCGAGCCTGTGCGGAAGCAAAATCATCAGTATGACACGGATTGTGGAGCTGCACTGCTCACATGTTCTGTCCATCGAGGCTGGAGACCCTAACATCGACGGCGCGGCCGTGGTTAATCGTTCCGAGGAAGACCTCGTCTCCAAGACCCTTCTTGATCGGTTTGGACTCTCCCGTCAACGAACTTTCGTCGAAGAAGGTTTCCCCAAGCGCGACAACACCGTCGGCCGGGGGTGAAGACCCCTTGCGCACAAGTACTATGTCACCGATCTCCAGAACTGATGCGTCGATCTCAGCGATATTCATTCCAGCCTTCGCAGAGAGTTCGTCAACTTCCGGGATTCCTTTCTCCAGGTCACTGGATGGGTCTCCGGTCGAGGGTTCTGTCAAAGTCACGGCCGTAGCCTTCGGGACAACGAGGAGAGCGGTGGACGGTCGAAGTTTCCCCAGACTGGAAACCGCGTCCGCGGTGCGACTCTTGCTATACGCTTCCAGGTACCGGCCTCGGGAAAAATCAGCCACTGGTAAAAAAACGACCTCAGGGTGTGTTTGCTTACCAGCTAGCAGGAACATCGTCAGTAGGACGACCGTATCGAAATATGTTGTGGGGTTTTCCTCTTCTCCCATCATCGGCTGCCGAGTGGCCGCCAGAGCGAGAAGCGCGACCGAAGTAAAGTAGGCGACAGATACACCGGCCGACACCTACAGAACCGGCATCATCAGGTCAGTCATGAGGTATCACAACCCACACAACAATGCTGACCAAAAGGTTCATGCTACCAAAGCGGACGAAGCGCTTCCAGACGGGCGTCTTGCTTGTCCTCCTCCACAGGGCTCGAATTTCCTTGATACTCCTTCTGTGGAAGGTCCCAGCGCTGTAGAACATGACCGGTGTAGACATGATGAAGAGTGCCCATTCAGCTCGTGGCACGCGTCCGGCCCACACAGGCGTCATCAAGTACATTCTTGTAGGATCTTGGCGAGAGACCAGTGTCATGTAGACGATGCCGATGATAAAAGTTGGGATCGCGACAATGACCGAAAACGCGAGCCGGTAGAGGAGGTTCCATCGTTCGCGGAGTTGCATGCGGCGAGCACGTTCCTCCAGCGTCGGCGGATGATAGACGGACACATCGAACGGAGGTGAGCTTGCGGAGGCAATGGCAGAGATGATTGTCCTGATTGTAAACACAGAAGGTTCTGGAGTGTAGGAGATTTGCACGATCGGGTCTGTGTGGGCGGTTATTGGTTTTACGACCGTAACCTCAGGCTTGAGGCGTTCCAGTGCGCCCGCAACCTTGGAGGGGCAATGCCTAGAGGAAGGATCCATCAGATGATTCGGGGCGGGGCCGGTGGGAAATACTCACTGGCAATGCATTCCGTCGACCTTCAAGAAGATGGTTCGGGTAGTGGTCTCTTGGATCGGTGCCTTAACCAGCGGCTCTGCCTTGACCACCTCGGCGTCGAATCCGGCATCTTCGACGGTTTCAATTACGACGGGGGTCAACTTTTGCGATTCCACTACGACCCGAGCGGAGTGACCCATGAGGTCAACCACAACGTCAGAGACTCCTTCCACTTCGGATAATAACCGAGTGAGGGTATTGGAACAGGCCGCGCACGTCATACCTCCAATTGAGAGGGATAGTGCGACAGATTCTTGGCCTTCAAGAGAAGACTTCGGAACTTCTAGGGCTTTCTCCGGGGGTGATAGTTGAGGGATAACATGACCACGTGCCTCGCCGGACTGGCACAGCGAGCACTGGGCGATGTGCTTGCTCTGCTTGATGGAAAACAAACTCGAGGCGCTTTTGGAGAAACCCCCCTGCTTGCCTGCCGCTGGGTAGTCGTGTGGAGTGGGGGACTCGATGTCGAACCCAGCGTCTTCAATTGCGAGCTCGATGGTCTCTTGGGCTAGCTTGGGGCTATGTCGGACCCTGACGGATTGGAGGACGATGGAGACGTCTACGGAGTATGGTCGTGGTTTCAGGGCGGACAGGACATCCTCAATGGTTTGGATGCAGCTGGAGAGAACCGTGTTAGCGACCCCGACGGAGGATGTGTGAGAGTTGGGATATACCTGGCACAGTGGAGGTTGGAGACGAAGACAGTGGTCTCCACCGCAGGCTTAGAGGGACCAATGCCCATATCGACACCTGAGGGCCCGGTTCTCGGTTTCATAGCGATGGCCTTTAAAGGGTTCTAAAATAGTGATGTTGTTTTCGTCTGAATAGCGGTGGTCGGGATGGCGAGCGGAGAAACCTGAAGGGTCGAAGAGAGAATTTCGAATCACGAGGACTTGAATCATCTTTTTTGTGGGTACCGAGTTCCTTTTATCTAGCTAGGGGACTCATCGGATGGGGGGCCACTTAGTAAGCGCCGGGCGGCAAAACTCCCTCAAAATGACGTGCCGATCTGGCATTTGAAATGCGATCACGATTTGTCTATTGGACGCAAAATTCGCTCATTGGTCGCACCAAGTTCGCACAACTCGCGCACCCGATTTGGGAAGGCGCTTACGGATCCACCATCAATTTCAAACTACCACGGCCAGACATGTGGTTGCAGTCGATGATCCGGTTCGCACCGCCGTCCCAGTTGCTATGGTCGCCTGGTAGGGTGGCCCAATACGAACGAGCCAACTCAAGAGAGAAGTCGGAACCGCGGGCGAGTGGGTGTGTCTGTTTTACGTTTGCGGTCGGGGTTGCGCGGATGCAGGGATCCCCGTCCACGGATTTTGAGATGAACCAGCATCTTTTTTTACACTTGACCGAACGCTTTGGTGTTGGACCCTCCGGCCGAAGCGTACACCACCAGCGACGACCCGCACACCCGTTAGATCGTCAAAGAGATTGCTGAAGACTGGTCTTTCTTCGGGGTTAAGAAAACGGTTGGCACGAATGGGTAGGTTTGCGAGCGTTTCCTTGCACTCCAGGATGAATCGTTCGCGAGGTATTCAGTGGAAAAATAGCCCACTGTCCTCGGCGATTCAAGGGGTCATTTCAACGACTTCAAACGTACTCTCAATATTACGAACAATAAAGTCCCAAGAAACATTCGGGGTACGTAACTGAACTACTCAGAGCTCATCGTGGATTTTTTCGCCCGTATTCTTATCAAGGATCATCTGTTGCATGAAGGCTTCATCAAACGTCTCACCGGGGAAGTATTGTGGGAACTCTGGGACCTCGAGCTCTTCTTGCGGTTCGGTAGGGTCAACCTCAGGGGCGGGCTTAACATCAACTTTGGCCTTCGCGGTCTCGGAAACACCCAATGACCTCCTCAACACCCGGTCAACTCTGACGAAGAACCTGGAACGGGTAAGAAATTTGTTAGCCGAATTCTTTTGATGCATATAACCCAATCGCTTACTCGTTGGAATCATGGACTTGGAAACCGGACCGCACAAGCGCACCGTCAATGAGGATGGAAGCAACCTCCTTGAGTTCCTTCTCTGCCTCAACGTCCTTCTCCGCTTCGCTATTGAGATCCTCAACCCGGGCAAGGAGGCCCTCGATCAGCGGCGACTTGGGGTTGATCTCGAGGGTCCTTTGTTTCCTCAGGAACTCGGTTGCCTCAGACTTCTCCTGGTTGTGGGCAGCGTCTGGGATTCCTCAATCAATCGTTGAACGTGGGACGGGACAACAAAAGAGCTCACTCATCAGCTTTTCGATATTGGCTGTGTAACCGAGGGTATCAGCGACAACAGCGCATGCGCTGGTTACAAGGCGATTTGAAATGACGACTGAAAACGCAATAGTGAGCGATGAGTCAAACCGTGCCGCCCGGATGTATTCACCGCTTCGGACAACATCCTTGGTCTCTTCCGTCAACCACTCGAGAAGGGGTTTGAATTTCTCCTCCAGTTTCTTCTGTGTCTCCTTGGAATCTTCTGCCTCCTCGTCTATTATGGCGATCAGACGCTAAGTTGATTGCCAATGGAATGGGTTCTCCTACCTTCATCACCGAACTTCAGACCGGCTTTGGCCACATCCTGGAATGGTAACTTTCTAGTGGGAATGTTGAGCGATGCTATTGATCATCTGGGTTGTCCGACATACTTATACTTGCGCAAGGTGTTTGCAAGGACCTCGTCAAGAGGTTCGGTGAACAAGAGAACCTCATAACCGCGAGCTTCGAGTTTCTCGACGAAGACGCTACGCTTAATCTGTTCGGCGGACTTTCCGGCGTCGGCCATGAAGAATATTTGGCTCTGTCCCTTCCTCTTGTTCTCCACGTACTAGAGATAGTTAGCGCCTCCGCCAACAAGTGCGGCAGCTACATCGCTCACCTGGTCGAGAGTGGCGTTTTTCCTTTGGGTGGTCTCGAAACGGACAAGGTTCATGAGCCTATCCCTGCTCTTGGTATCCTCGACGGCACCGAATTTGAAGATCATCCCGTAGTTCTTCGTGACCAAAGCCCACTTCTCGGCGTCTTCGGTTGCCAGCTTGTTGAACAAGATCAAGAGATGTCTCAGAATGATGCTCCTCATCTGCTTAACGAATTTGGAAGATTGAAGGGTCTCGCGGGAGACATTGAGAGGGAGGTCGTCGGCGTCGATAATAACTCGAACCCAGCTGGCCCACTTGGGGAGCCGGTCGGAACCAAACTCGGAAGTGATGAAAACATGCTTGACCATGAGTCTGATATCCTTCTGTTCCAATGGGCCGACCTGTTGCCAATAGCTGTCCTCGCTGTGGAACAGGTCAGTGCGAGTTCCCAAGACAGAGCGCTAAAAGTACGGACATCTTCTCAGGGAGGAATATGATACCCTTAAAGGACGTGCCAGCAGCATCTCCGGAGAAGTGATGCCAATCGATGGGCTTCCTGTAGTCCTTAAATGTGGAACGGTAGAAATCGAGGTACTCTTCCTCAGTGATATCCTTAGGATCGCTACGGGTCCGTGTATCAGAGGGGGTGTCCGGGAATCGAATCAGAGCGCCTACCGGGTCCAGATGGGCGGTTGGGGGTTGGCGTGAACCCACTCATCGACAGTGATCTTTTTGGTCTTCGGAACAACGGGCTCGTCTGACTTCTTCTCTTCCTCAGTGGGAATATCTTCGATGAGGGCTTCGTCGTCATCGAGTTCTGTCTTGCTGTCCTCCTTCTTGGGTTCTGAAACGGCCTCTGGCTCCTTAGGAAGTTCATCCTCTTCGACTGGAACCTCCTCGGTTTTCTGGGTGAACAGGTAGATGGGGAAGGTTGACGAAAATGCGGAGTGCTTTTCGCTGGATGTTATTCTGATCAGTATCACCTCATCAACCAAATAAATGCGGGGATATTACATCAACTCGGTCAACTTGGTGGTCGACAGGTAGTCCACAGCGTCCGGCTTCAGAACGAGGGTGATCTCGGTGCCTTGACCAAGGGTTGCCCCACGGGGATCGGGGTATATCTCAAATGAGCTTTCGTCAGCGGAAGAGCTGAACACCCATTGTTCTGGTTCTGGGTTCTCCTTTGACTTGGGTGAACGGGAGGCGACGTAGACGTGGTCCGCGACCAAGAAACTGCTGTAGAATCCGACACCAAATGCGCCGATGAGGTTTCCAGTGCCAGTGGTAGATTCGGTGCTTTCGACCCTGTTCAAAAACTCCGTAGTTCCAGACTTGGCGAGAGTGCCGAGGTTCGCAGCGAGTTCATCCTTTGTCATTCCAATTCCGGTGTCTGTTCCGAGTGAGTTTCATACTGCAGTTTTGGTGTGAAGGGGCCTACCGGTGATGACGATCTTTCCGCCCTTCCCGCCCTCGTCCTCGATAGCCTTCACGGTGATATTCAGCGGGTCATCGTTTCCAAATCCCTTCTTCGTCAACGAAGTGAGACGGTACTTTTCCAGAGCATCGTTCGAGTTGGATATTAGTTCACGCAGCCAAACATCCCTGCAACAAATTAGAGGTGTTTGGGTCTCTCTTCTCGGACGGAGACTAACCTATGAGAATACAAGCTATAGGGTAGCGGTGTCAGGGCGGTGTTCGAAGCGCGAGGGCAACGGCCGCGTACCTGTTGATTACAATCTTGCGTAGACGAGTGACGTCGCTCTTTAAGCGTCGTCGTACATCAGAGGGGTGTGTGCAATGTGCAGGGTCTGGGGGGTGCTTACCTGGTAGTCGAACTTGGTCTTTTGGGCATCGTCCGCGTCCTGTGCGGAGACGGAGGAAAGGAAAGCGAGGCTCAGTAAGAGCAGAGAGGAGAGTATCCGCATCGAGTGCTAGACCAACAATGAAGAGGTCAGGGTGATGTGGGTATGGGTATTTATGCTGGCAACACGCGCAACGGACGTGTCTTTAACTCCGTCTGCCACGTTTCTCGATCAGTCACACCCACTCCTTCTTCAGCCATCTGACACTCGACCTCGCAACGGCGGATCATGACTGCCTCCGCTCCTTTCTCGCGCCTGCAGCTAGCTGCGGCCCTCCTGGGTATGCCTGCAAACGCACACCTTTCGCTCAGTATATTGACTTCGTGTAGAGTACGACAATGATCCGTCAGACCCAGATTGTCCGTTTCGTTCTGCAGCAGACAGCGTGCTATTCGCCCAATTCAGACAGCATAAGGAAGAACATCCTCGTTCTACCGTTCCCCGACACGGCACGGACCGCCTCACTGTCAAGGTGCCAAGCGATCGAGGTAGTGTCGCCGGGCGTGAGTCCATCCTCGACAACAATGATTCAAGGCGGTCTCGTGCCTCGATTGACATGCTGCGAAACCCGTTTTCCCCTACCGAAGAAGATGTGGAGGAGGAAGCCATGGATGACCTCGATCTCGAGTCTTGGGGCCTCAACGACCTACTCGGGGACAAAGGAAAAGAGAAGGGTTCGAAGAAGAAGCCGAGCCATAGGCTCCCAGATCCCCACGAAGTCCAACAATCCAAGGGCCCCCTCTCCCCTGGTCTCGGCCCGCGAGCCGTCAGCATGGGCAACTTCGACAACATTGGTTTTGGTGGTGCCATCGTCGACGATCTACCCGTGAAGCCAGAACCTCGAGCAGGGGCCGAGTTTCTTGACGACCGGAAACGCAGGGCCTCTTTTGGATCTCCACTTGACTTGGCGGGTATGAATGCTCCAGACATATCCCTCGCCAGAGCCCGCCGTAAATCCGCCTATGGCCTCCTCGAGAGTCAACCAGAACCTGGTCCATCTTCTTCGCAATCCATCCCATTTCCGTCGTCCCAAAACCCTCAGGTCGACGATGAGGTTGGAGCTGGGATTCCTCGTCACGAAAGAACTTATTCATCAGGCAGCCAAGACTCTCGCACTAATTCTGTCCTTGAGGAACCAGGTCGACGCTCCCGGTTTGATTCGCAGGGCAATAGGATCAGGACCACTGCCCCACCGCAGGCTGCGACCAACGACGAAAATAATCCCTTCTCTATTCGCCCCCCATCCCCATCTAGAACCTCGCGGTTCGATCCCAAGGCGGCCGCTCACGCTCGGACCTTATCCAATGCTTCTATGGGGTCTCGGATACTTCTTGATGACGCTGCATCCGGTCGCCCTTCTATGCCTCGCATGTATTCCCGCATGGAACTCCTTCGGCCAAAAGTCCTCATCATGCCGAGCCCGTTGCAAAAATCGGAACAGGATGTTCGCCCTCCTTCCCCCACGGTACGAGGGGGATTCCAGCTCTCTCGTGATGGGCCACCGTTACCTGCTGGCGCACGATCGGTTCGCAAATCCATGGCCTTTGAAGAACCTCCGAATCCATTCACACCGAACTCCAGGGCCAGCCTTAGTCTTGCCCAGCTGACGTTCCGTAGCGGTTTACATACCGAAGATATCGGTTACTCCGAAAACGTTGCGATGCCTCGTGCCACTACGGATGGTGAACAGATACGGCTCCCTTCGCCGGAACCAGAAGAGATCCCCTCCATCGCTTTTCCTCCTGAGGAAAAGAAGGACAGAAGAGGCCCAGGGAGACTCTACGGTAAGAGTTTGATCGACGATCTTGAGGCGAGAAAAGCGGTGATGCGTGGAAAACGAAGGTATTCCCAGTTCTTAACCTAGTTCGTATCCAAGAAACTGACAGCGAATTAGGGTGTTTGCCGGAGATGAACGCCCTTCGATGATGGCCCGTTCATCCACATACACTACCCTTATTGACCCCGATTCTCTCAACCGACCTGTCCCCCAGCGATTGGACACCAGTCACTCAAATCAAGGCCTTACGCGTCGAAAGACCCTCTTGAATTTCGATGAGGATAACCTTGCACCCCCGGACCCCAATAGGAAATCGACAAATTTCGCTCGGAGGGCGTCGAACGTGAAGAGTGTCTTTGGCACAGACCATATCTGGGAGAGGGAAATGGCCAGATTACGGGATATGGAGGCGATGGAAAAGGAGACCACTGGCCTATCTCCCGAGCCACCTGATACCACAGAAGCGAACCCTCACGCGGATCCATCTGAAACCCCCATACGGCCAAAGTCACAAGGGCCGACGAGCCTTCTGCCAGATATCCCCAAAGTTAGCGCGAGGAAGGGTCCCCCACCACCACGAGACGATGCGGACGACGAAGAAAGTGAGAGTGACAGTAGCGATGCCCCCCGTCGCCAACGCTCTCGGCCCAAGGAAACCGATGGCGAGGTGGAATGGTTCTCGGACGAGGAAAACCCAGCCGGACCGGTTCGTACAGTCGGTTCCGGTCTACGATACCCCCAAGGGAGCGTCAACCCTCCCGCGACCCAGAAGTCGAAGTATATTCCAGCACCCCCGGGGGATGACAGTGACGAGGACGTACCTTTGGCCGCAACCGTCGACAAGGCCGTTCAGCGAGCCGCGAGGGCTACG
>Ga0307511_10004079_pt1 | contig 14928 bp, 17 predicted proteins | sample 13_EM_MG_FD_200266 | JGI IMG/M metagenome (GOLD analysis project Ga0307511, IMG submission 200266) | Populus trichocarpa ectomycorrhiza microbial communities from riparian zone in the Pacific Northwest, United States - 13_EM | ecosystem: Host-associated > Plants > Roots > Unclassified | place... | reverse complement strand
GCTGTTCGTACAATACCAGTCATAGGATGGATACTGGGAAGTAGAATACCACCAAGGAGGGTCGGATCGAGACTAGTATACCGCTAGAACTGATTTTCTGTTCCGGAAGAAACAAGTACGGCCTGCGATATTCGGCAATTACTCTAATAGCACTCCTATACATTACTCTACTCTGTTCAGCTCTTTGTAAATTCTTTTCACTTGATATTCATCATTACCCTGAATTGTATATAGCCCTCCTTTTGTAACATTACGCAGCACGATACGCTTAGGTCCTGAGACATATGCAGTCATGAGATGCTCTTCTTGATAATAATCCCATGGTAGCCTAGATATGAGAGTCTTGAGAGCCATAGCAGAGGATCACCTCTTCACCTCAGTACATATAATTACCTAACTAACCCCGGGCGCCGCCGCGACACATGCGCCCACCCACCTATGCATCCTCACCACGCATAGAACTCTCATGAGAACTTTGCTCAAATGCCTAATTCTGTTGTCCAAAGAAAAATTCTATTGTCAGTATCTTGAGATCTGTATATTGTCGCTTGCTGGTGTACAGCAAGTCCAAGGTACCAAGTGGCGCCATCACATTGACAAAGAAGGTGGAACATTTTGTTTTGTTTCCTTTGTCATGTCTTGTGTTGTTTCCTAGGCTTGGTAGGCTGGAGCTTTGTGTGCCTGCTGTCCTGGAAATACAACAGCACCTTTTAAGGGGATGGCATCCATCGGGGGCCCTAGCCTGCGGTGCCTGAAAAAAACTGGCCCCTAGCGCAAACCTTAATCAATAGCTTGATTATTCTATTTAGAATTCATTTTGCATATCCCCTGAGTTAACTAGTACCCCTTAGCCTGAGTACGACACCCTGGACTATGTCCGAACAAAGTTGACATAGAAATTTGGGATCCCGGGGTGGCGCAACATCTCGGAACTTTTGTATGTTGAGACCCGAGATGAAACTGAGATTCAGCGAAGAGCATAGCGACTCCCCCCGAAACTCTCTCAATACCCTTAGCTAAATAAATGAGTTGCCCTCCAAAATGATAGCACCCTCGACAGGCTCAGGAGAGCAACTATGTACTCTCGGGTGCACTATAATACTCCCTAAAACAATGTGTAAGCATAACTCAACGGTTTTTCAGCCGAATCGGCTCAAAACGTTGGGAGAATATTATATGTACAGACTAGACTGACAAAAGCTCAAGTCACGATTAATTATGTCACAAGCCACATAGATGGTTGCCTGGCGCCATAGGGCTGGGCTCAGGGTAAAATGATGTGACTTGCCAGCTAGTCAGGGATCCGTCCAGAAAGGAAACATTGCTCAACATTCCAGTGTTACTCTAGTATTGTTCCACAACCGCCTGCTAAATTACGTGCTTTATAGGCTACCAAGGTGGTGGAATAGGCAAACCGCTGGCTTGCAGCCGGTTGAGCAACCAGCCGCACAACAGCGGCACCCACCCTAGTGGCATGCGCTCCGGCAAGAATTGTCTAATTTTGTTAACCAAAAAAAATATCTATAAGTCAGGTAACTCAAAAGCTTCTTAAAACCTTGATTTCCACTAGCGAGCTTAAAACCCGGAACCAAATCCTAGGCTGGGGGCAAGTTACCCTGTGCCTTTTATATGTGCGAAATCCTAGGAAAACCTCCCATGGGAGGGAGGGAAATAGGCCAGGCTAACTCTAGCTAGAACCTAGAAAGATACTACGCACACATCCCCACACCATTCATACATTTCATGTTTTTAAAAGTCAATGATTAGGACTGAATTTGCATATATGCAGGCAGTGGGTAAAGAGGGTAACACTGTACTTTCTGTAACGCTCCGCAACTCCACGAAACCCTATGGACAGGTACTAGCTTACATACCAAATTTGCTCCGTAGTGTAGTTAAATTGATTGGAGTTATTTATAGGATTGGGGAATTCAAATACATTGCATCTTTGGCGTTCCGGGTAACTTGTAAATGCAGCTCCAAAGTCACACGATGCCAAGCATACCAAACGCATCGATATGTATATTTTGGCAGGCTCGCAGTGGGGTATATCCCAACTCACAGTCGGGTAGTTATTACATTAGCGATAGTAAGCTGCATTGCATACCTAGTAACCCCTCCGGCGGGTAGTATCGTTATACTCACCGAACAGAGAGACCGGCAAGCCCATATTTTTATTTTATTTTTTATATACTCAGATACTCATATGTAGCCGCGGCGAGAGGCCATGATGAGCCAGCGGAAGCCCATTAGATTCAAGCAGAGGCAAGTCCATCTGCCTAAGCTAGCGCTAAAAGAAAGAAATGGATTCTATGGTCGGTGAACAAAACTCTTAGCACTCGGCAGCGCTCAAGTGGGGAAAAGACAACATCAAGCTCAATAGGTAGAAATTAAACAAATGCTCGAGTGGAAGAAATCAGCGCAGGTGGGAAAACAATCCTCTGCTCAGTGGGGTATATTCTCATCTCCTCATCTGTCCCAGTCGTACTCTGTGGTGCGGAAGAGTTTCCTTCCCATGCAAAGCCCCTGATTGAGACCGATCCTTTCCTTCATGTAGGTAACCGGTGACGGCGCCAGCTTCCCGACCCTTCTATGCTCTTGTGTCAACCAGCGAATTCCCAGGATTTGGGCTCTGGTTCCTTTGTTATCTTCCTCAATCCAGCGGCGCATCTGACCGAGTTTGTACTTTGTCGGAGCCCCATGTAGGACTACGGCTCGTGCTTGTGATAGTGCTTGTGGTGCTGAGAAACTTGCGTGTTTGGACTTATGCATCTGAACTTGCGCATTGGCTTGATTTTGCTTATTGGCCCGTTCTTTCCTCAATTTCCTGCATTCTTGCCATTCGTGGCCTTGAAGCGGCCACCGTGGCGCTTGCAGTAGCTGCAGGTCTTGGTTTCAGGAGTGATTGCTATTTTGGCGGTTATGGACTACCAGGGCGGTCCTGGTGTTGTTATTGCCGTTGGCACCGTTATTGGCGTTGGCGCCGTTAGTGATGTTATTGCCGCCATTGTAGCCGTACAGCTAGTTATTGGTGGCAAGGCCACGGAGTCTCTCTTTTAGATCCTCATATATAGGTGAGATCGCCCTTGGTTGTGAGACTGTCTACTACATTCGTGTAGTGTTTGACAAGGGCTGCCAGGAAGAATTCCCTCTTGGCTTCCTCCAGTTCGAGGACAGCCCTATAGGCAGCCCTAAAGGGCACTAGAGGTGTAGCCATATAGGCGCATCCACCTAATCTCAAACTCATCAATGAACTTGGAGATGGATTGAGTGGGGTCTTGGGTAGTGAAGAGAGTGTTGAAGGCATATATCTCATTGACAAACGGCAAAGGTGAGTCTTTGAAGTACGTCTCTCGGAGATACTGCTACCTATATGTTTTATATACAGCCCTTTGCCTGCCTATTTGGAGCTTTTTTTATTTTATTTTAATAACTCATTACTCGTATGCGTCCCTGTAAGAGGGATATGGCGGGCCTACCAGAACTCCGGTAGGTTTCAAGGCGACCCAAGTTAATCTGGGGGGCCATGCGCGCGCGGAAATCAATAGATACAATCAAACATATACAAGAATCAAAAAGTGTTGCTAGCGCCCCTCCGCCGCCGCCCTCCATCCGGCCCACCGTGGAACAAATCGCATTCCTCCTCCGCCACGGCCTCTCTACCGGCTCCAGCTCCGAGGCCGCTCAACTAGCACTCCCCCGGCCTCCGCCCTTCCCCAGCTGCTCCGTCTCCCCCAGCTCCAACTCGACTCCTCCCCACCTCTTCCTCTCCCCAGCTCCGAGGCCGCTCAACTAGCACTCCTCCGCTCTGAGCGCCCCCAAAGGCTAGCTCCGTGTCACATAACCAGCGAGGGGCTGGAGGAAAATCGTTGCAGATTTTAACAGTGTCGATAACGGGGTGGCGGCCTTACATGGGGCGGGAATGGGGGTGTGGGTGTGGGTGTGGGTGTGGCCCTAGATGTTGTGGTAAAGGTAATCGAAAAAGGACTCGATCGTGCAATAGGGCGGGTCGTCCCCTTCCTTCTTCCAGTTCGGGAGGTCTAAGTCTTCCCAGGTCCGGCGTGGCCCTAGAAGAGTGTTTCTGCTGGGTTGGTGGGCGGGGCAGTCGAATACTATGTGATCTCCGGATGTCGGGGAGGCATCGCACCTTGGGCAGGAAGGATCGGCGGCCTTGCCTATGTGAAACAGCCAGTCTTTCTGGGGGGCCCTCCTGGTGCGGAGCCAAGTGTAGGCCGATAGCGCGTGTCTGTGCCAGTCGGGGCGCCTTGTGCCGTATCCTAGAGCTTGTCTTGCGTCGGCCCTTGCTTTTCTGCCGTAGGCCTTAATGCCTTCAAAGGTGGCGGTGATGGGGAGCTGGGAGATCTCCCCTAGGTATGAGTGTAGTTTCGCAGTGTCATCGGCCTGGGTGTTGCCGTGGATCCCGATGTGACTTCTGACCCAAGCTACCGCGGTGGGTGTGTGGGATCTGAGGATCAATGCCTCCTTCAGGCGTTTCTCTATTCCCGATCTCGGGGAGGCGCCCCTGGATAGGTTGAGGGCTGTGTTTAGAGCCGCTGAGCTGTCCGTGAGGATGTATAACCTTCCTGACCCGAGCGAGATGGCCCGTTCTAGGGCTAGGGTGAGGCCTAGCCTCTCTCCGTCTGTTACGCTCGCTAGGTGGCCTAGGAACGCGCCCGATGACTGGTTGTCCTGGGAGAATATGCTGGAGGCTACTTGACCGTTCTGGCCTGAGCCGTCAGTGTGGGACAGTTCCCACCCTCTGAGAGTAAGGTCGCCAGGGCTGCGGCCCAGTACCCCTTGTGTTTGGACTTCTCGTCTTCCGGTGAGAGTAGTGTGATGTGGAGGAGTTTCGCTGTCCTATTTGCCTATTTGGAGCAATATTGGCTCGGAGACTGATTGGAGTAGCAGAAGTAGTGATTCCGTGGCGATGTGCTTGTGGGCGGCAAGTTGTGCTCTTTTCTCTGTGTTCGGGGTCTCAAGGGGAGGGGTTTGTAGCTGTGCTGGTGGTGCCTTCTGGGGTTGTTCTGCCGTGGAAGGTCCTGCTTTTTGCGGTGTTGGTGATCCTGGTTCTTTACCCTATCCCCTTTGTCTGCAAGGTAGTTGTGGCCTGTGTGGCTGCCTCCGCATAAGTGCGGGCTGGCCGAGGAGGAGGTGCTGTGTTTCTGCGTCGTTGGTGGGGGCTTCTGATTGTCTGATTGTGTCGTAGTCCCTCAGCCGTCTCTCCTCAGATGACTCCTCGCTCACTTGCGCTTTAAAGACCTCTATTTTGATTTGGCCTGCTGGCTGTCCTGTCAGGAGGCCGTCATGCCTTTGGGCGCTCTCTATGAGTAGAGAAAGAGAGGAGGTCGAAAGATGAGAGAAACTTCAGAAGAGGGGGAAGCGGTCGCGATTGTTATAGCCCGAGGCCTGTGTAGATATTCTTGCTGTGGGCGACGAGGGCTATCTCGTGGTGCCGTCCGCTTGCTTGTAGCTGTTATAGTTGCTGAGTTCCAACCAAGCGCCCGTCGTTGTTGGTTCGATGCCAGCGGCAAGCCCATAGACAGAGTACGAGTATATTTACCGAATGTGCCCCCCCCCCGCAAGGGGGTAGTGCTAGAGCTGCCAGTGACATGCCACCACATACATATACATATCTACTCTCCTATACCCTCCGACATTCATTCACCCGTACTCTCCTCCATCCTGCAGTAAATTCTCGCTATAGGCATACCTCTCGTGGCCCCCCTCCCCTATATAAAAAAGTTACCCTTACTGGCTTAGTCACATGCACATGCGCTAAAAATGAATGTACGGTAGCAGAGGTGCTTATTGATAAGAATTCACCATGCGGGGAAGCAGCATCACTATCTAGTTACGCTCCACCTCCAATCCGAGCTTGCCGAAATCAAAGATGAAATCTATGGCTGTATTCGAGTTGCTCACCCAGATGATATGGATGGGGATATTGGGGATCGAATAGTCAATAACTTCATACCGACTGGGAATGAAGACCCTGCAGCACCTCCTGCACCACCGGTACCTCATCAAGCCGCTATTGATACCCGAGAAACACTCCTCTTGAATTCCCTGTATTCCGATCGAAATACAAGCCGTGGGAAGAGCCATTGCATCGGGGAATGCGCGGATTGAGGGCTACCTACATCAAGAAAAGGCAAAAAATACCTAGCGGAGGATTAGAGAGTTCTTACAACAGTCCTAATACTTCTTTCCTGTCCCACTTGTCCATTGGCGCCATGCATACAAGTCTCCCTCAGTATACCGGTAAGGTTATAAGCATCCTCTAGGCCCGACCATATGCTTATATGTAACGAAAATTTGTCTCAGTAGCGACACCGGCAGGCATCCGACAAGCTTTGCCCAATACACACCAAGATGAGGTTTCTACTGTACAGTGGGGCAGATAGGTGACGAAAGGGTACATAGGTGCATTAGGTAGCTATACCTATGCTGTACATCTATCGAGTAGGTTCCGAGGTATGTGTTGCGGGAAAAAAGTGAAATCAGACTTCACGGCTGGGAGAAAGCCTCTATATCGACCCCATCGACCCCATCGACCCCTGCTACCACACCAGATATCCACAGATTTTCCCGGCCTGGCCAGCCGTGCACATATATGTACCGATCTCGAACCGACTCGTCTCGTGCCCAATTGTAGATATTAAAGCATGACTCTTCATTAATGCTGCACTATCTACCTTGGGCTTATGCTACAGAAGCCCTTTACGGGAGTAAATGAGCCCCGCCAAAGCGGATTTAAGTTCTTTCAGTTGTAAAGATGTGTTAACAAATCCACAGGAGTATAAACACAATATTATCTTGTACCACGTGTGTCGGATTGCCTTTTTTTTTTCTTTTTTCCCAATTCATTACTCGTATTGTGTTGGGTGACTGACGTTTAGCTAATGCGGAGGTTACTTATATCAGCAAGCACATATCCTTCGCCTCTACTATCTTGACCCGACACAGAATGTTTCTGACCTCCTACCACTGCACCCGCCATTCCCAACCATCTATTGCCTTCCCTCTCCTTCAGATATTTGCACCATCTGCTATTTGGCTTTCCCTCCCCCAGCCCTTAGCCTATGCCGGATAGCATCACCAAAAACAACCATAGATATGGTGCCTCCGGTAAAGCTGGCAGTATACCCGGGGTGATCCACCAAATCCCCCTACACCTCCCACTCCTACTTGCGCTGATTGAGTCCGTCCGATTCGCGCTGAGATAATTCATAGCTTTCCCCCGGCATGGGCTTCGGGCTCAGGCCCAAGAATCCCAAGTGGCATGATACCAATGGTACCGCCTGTGAGAGCTTGGGAAAGCTTGGAGGTCAAAACTCCCGGAAGATGTACGCTCCGAAGTCTTATTCATGGGATACAAAGAGGACTGCGACAAATATCTACAAGCAGCACCTGGGAATGGGGACAGAGAGATCTTGACTGTGAGGAAGACGCAGATCCGTGAACTTCTTCGCCTAGGATGTGATGTGCCTTTTACTTTATCCCATTGAAAACTCCAGGTCTAACTGTTATCACTAGATTTGCACCTCTCGTACGGGGCGAAGCCACCAACCCCAACAAAATACTAGAGCAATCCCCGCAGGTTAGTGGCAAGACTGACGGACAGGCTTTGTTAGGGGCGAGCTGGTGATCAAGGCAATATCTGTCTTAGCATTAGCCTTTTGGGGTCCAGCGGTCATGGCCACTTGCTCAGGCCTAAGTAAGTGCACGTACGGGGGCGGAGAAAACAAGTATCAAGACAAGACTTCGCTCCGGTTCTGAAGAGCAACTATGTACAGGAGGTGCGTATAAATAGGAAGCGGGGTCGGCATCAGGCGACCCACAATTTCAGATGGCACCCCCTCCCGGTCTGCATCTCAGCCGTAGCAGCTTTAACCACTAGGACGACTTCTCATGGCGTAGTGGGTATTTCCTCGGACTCAAGCAATTCCACTGTCCACAAACTCACCATTGGCGATGCTATCAATCTCATTCGGCGGCTCGAAATGCACTCGGAAGTAGATCTTAAAAGCTTGAAGATTTGGAAGGGTGGAGCGGAGGTCATTTAGAGGAAAACCTTGATCAAATTCGTCCGACACATCTTGGAAATTGGCACAGGCGAGGTGAATTGGGATTCGGCACAACAAGTGAAAGCTAGTCTAACCGAGAGAAGGTGTCATGGTGGAAGGAACAGAATGAGGGGGTGTGGGGTATGACTAAGGAAGAGTTGAATAAAGGGTCGATATATATGTGGCTTAGGATGGAAAAGTCGATAAGGCGAATATGGAAAGAGTGTTGGCTTGTATCACACCAACGGTACCAAGAGGGAGCCGGGATGAATATCTCAGGCTTGTACAAGCTATGGAGAGTGGGAGATAAACAGAAGGGGGTTTTGTGGTGGAGGTGGCTGCACTGTTTGTGAACGTTTGGTCTGAATCCGTCTTCACTCGATCGTCTTCACTCCATCGTCTTCTTCTCCGCTCCCATTAACCTTGCAACACCACCTCACTACAACCAAACTGCACAGCGCTGGGTCAGACCCAAAACTACACTTTAGGGAAGAACTGAATATGAAAGAAGGTATGTATGGGCTGGAATCAGAAGTCAGGGCTGTCTGGAGGAGGAACATCTTCAAACTTGAGGGGTGGACGTATAACCGCAACGGACTGACTCTGCTGGCGTGAACGCAGGCGCGATATCGGAAAAGGATAACTGCTCACGGTCAAAGTACACGCCCTGAACGACAGATTACCTTCCAAAACTGCATCCTTTGAGAAAGATGCTCTAAGACCACACCAATATATCTTACATACAACGTATCTAGGCTTCAACGACCAAGTGAAAGCAATAATCTTGGGGGCTCGCAGTCCTCCTACTAGTAGATATTGCCACCAAATACCCCCTATATCCATCCAGTTAGAAATTTCCCCGAGTTAGTTCCAGTAGTGGCGCACATGGGCCCTTGCCTACTTGGTCTGCAAAACTATCATACTGGTGGTACAGTATAATGGTCGGCGCATGGAATGATGACTGCATAAACGAGACCTCGGGGCTGAATGGTCGGATAAGTCATTTTCTCGGGTTGATTGTACATGTTCCGTGGGATTTCCTTACGTTCTCTTAGTTCTGTTTGATAGTATACGAATATACTTCATTATACCTAGCGAACGAGTGACTGGTGTAGTACGAATTCTACACATACATGTACATATAATATTTCCCCAATGTTTTGAGCCGATTCGGCAGAAAGACAGTTTAGTTATGCAAACACATTATTTCGGGGAGTAGCGTAGAGCACCGGAGAGTACATGGTTGCCTCCAGTTTGCCCTTTCGAATACCCTCTCGGCGGGTAGGTGATCTATTTTAGTAGAGATATTGAGTGAGTTTCGGGGAGTCACTACCCCTCCTTCGGGGACAGCAACAGCAGCTGTATGCATTTGGCATGTGAGATATAAGTTAGAATTTCGCATTATGAGCTAGCTTCCACTGTCCATACATTTCAAGTGTTTTAAAGTCAAAGTATGAGTCTCAATATGCATGAAATGCAGGTAAAAGGTACCCACGCAACTCTCAGTAGCCTTCTGCAACACCCTGAAGCCCTATAACCAGGTGACATACCAATTTGCTCTGCAGTGCATTCAAGTTGATTTATGTCATGTATAAGATTGAGGATTCATATACATTGCATATCTGAAGTTCAAGGTGAATTTTTCAATGCAGGTCTACCATCACATGGCATACGTATTCCTAGCGCATTTTCGATATACAGATTTTGACAGACTCCCTCAGCGGGGCACATCACAAAATAACAGTCAGGTAGCTGTTACATTAGCGATGGTATGCTCCGCCGGCTGGTAGTATCGTTATACTCACTAGACAGGGGCACCGGCAAGCAGTACTAGTATACCCTCCGATACCCTCGGAAGGTGTCGGAAACCCTCTGAAACCCTCCGAACTTCACTCTCAATACCTAGTCGTAGATCTCTGAAGACATGTCTGCCGCCTGCGAGGAATTTAGCTTAGGCCTACTGAGACATATTGGGGATATTGTAACATACCTGCCAATTCTTTCCAATAATCAAGGAGTAGCAGTACGGGCACTGAAAAGCATTTCTGGCAAATACACGATCTGCATCCGGTGGGTCTGGAATTTTCAATAGCATCACTCGCCACCCCCTGTTTCCATTATTGTGCCGAGTGATGCTGGGATGTTTCTGCTTGGCCCCCATCGCTCTCAGCTTCCATAGCAGGCTGTGTGTTAACAACAGCACCCTTCGGGATAATCTAAATTGTGGTTGATGTTTTAGCTGCTGTGGTAACTGTTCTTGCATCTTGATTCGTACCCTGGCCTGACATGTAATTATCCTGTACAGAGTCTCCATCATAATGAACTAGATGAGTATCCATATGTGTAAATTGGGGAACTGGAATTGCAACTGCCACGTTATCGAGCCATGGAAATATTGATTTATCAACTGAAATTGTGTCCCGCGCCTTCGAGCCCTCTTGCAATTCCTCATGATGGAGATGCCGATATTTGAAATCGGCGTTGGGTGTTTGCATTGCCGAGGCGCTGAATGGGGGGCGCTTTTGCATTGAACTTTTCAAGAACATGTTGGCTGTCAAAAAATGCGTAGTGCGACAGGTCAATCTCAGCGTATTTCTGAATCCTATCTTATCTTAGGGGACAGGCTGGAGGATAGCAACAGAGGGGGTGTACAAGCAGGAGATGATAGCCTCGATCTCATCAGGCATAAAGGCAAATATATGCCAAGGGCGATCCGCTTCCGCTGCCGGCTTCGGAGGATGCACTCCCCGTCGTTTTTCCTCCCTTCATCACCTCTGCCTGTTTCCTGTGCCTCTTTGATAGTGGGATCAGGATCTATAGAGTTTTTTTCAGGTTGTGTCGGGCAAAGCACTTCATCATGTATACCAACTACTAGCAATGTACTCAACCTGAATATCAGATTCAATACGCACTCTCCAGTGAGGTGTTCATTTCCTCCAGTGACTCCACTACCGTATTATGAATATGCAATTCCTCCTTCAGCTTATAATCCAGCGACATCCTACTGCCAGCCAGGCGATGGGATCCCATATTCCCAGCCCATATCCTGAATCGTCTGATCTTGTCCTGAACCAATTGCAGAGCAAGTTCTTTTGACTCATGGCTGCCAAGATCCAGTCCGTGATCAACTGAGGTGGATTTGCGCTCGCTATAATCGTTGCACATTTCTCGGGGAGCTACGGATGGGTGATCATGAATAAGTAGGCGGTGATGCGTATATATGTATGAATCTATAGATATAGAGGAAGTGCAAACATTTGCTTTGCCAACGCCGCTTTCCAACCGCAACCCCAACCAAGCCATCCTTCAGTTTTTAGCTCGCACGTACATGCATAAATTGATTAATTTTCGCTAAACCACAGTCCTGAGATTGCCGGGCTTGTGCTTGGCGCTTTCCACGCGTACGGCGGTGGCATGAAACCGGACATGAAGAACTACAAGCAAATCCTCCATTAGTTTTCCCGAGTGCTAAGAGTAGGGCGATGAAAATACGACAACACCTTTCTCGGGTTGCCTACGGGGTTAGTGGGGCCAGCCGAATAAAGAATGACCTCCAAGGCGACGAATCGGTGTCCGGCAAGTAAGGGAACGCATTTACCCCGTGAATGCAAACAATATGGATGGGATAATCGTTGCCAGGAGGAGTATTGCACGGTGTCATTCTAGATGCTAGCTTCACTGGTCCTAAGATACCCTTCTCCTTGCGCGGTGTCTGCCTCTCGGTCATAATTTATGAGAGCAGCAAAGTCTTCTATTCTCCAGGGCAGCGTAACTGTTCATGTCGATGAGCTATAGCCTATCAGCAGCACTTCCAATGTCTGATGATCTGTCTGATGGTCCACCCATACAGGTAGTACGCCGAGCTAGCTCTCGTCCGAGTCGAGCATGCCTGATTTCCTCCTATAGCTATTGCATTGCTTGGTATCGCATTAGTTAGCACAGTTGTAAGGGGGTATTGGTGATGCATCAGGTTTAGTGGTTCGACTGATGTGGCTTATGACTATTCCTATTATTGTCTACATGGGTTCGGAGTACGGATGCGGACAGGCTAGGTTGTGTTGCATGGTGGTCAACAGATAGTTTCCGGATAGGGAAAATTCATATATACCGGCCACCTCAGTAAGTAGCTATCGTGCAATCAAGGGGGCAAGCTGGATTTCGAGTTGCCGCGCTAAGTTGCTCTGTCTGTTGCTGTTGTGTATGAAGGATCTAGGCTACATATGGAATAGCCAGGCCAAGCCTATTTCAGAGTAGCATGTAGGAATATTAAAATACCAGAAGATATGTGACTGTATATTAGGAGACATGAAATACACAACAAGCAAGATCCATCCATCCACCCGTCCAACCATCCATCCCTCCACCCCTCCAGCTTTTCAACACTGCCTCCGTTTTTCCAACCGAAAGTATTGTCTAGCCCTGGCCCTTGCTGGCAGAAACAAATACTTGTGCGAAACCGTGTACCCAAAAACTACATCCAGCGCGCGATACGATCGTCACGATATTCCTGCATCCGCTGACCCACCAACTATCGAAAATAAGATAAGGAAAGACAAAAGAGGAGGGCCAAAAAAAAAAGACACCCCTAATCCATGGCCACTTCAACGCCAAAATCCAACACCCTAAGACCTGTCATTATGTTAGCATGCGTAACTTTGAATAGCATAGTATACGGTTCTTACCTATTAAGCCCCAAAGAGGATGAATGGAGCCCAGTACATTGGTTGTGATGGTTTCTGTTTCATCACTTCCAGAATCGCAGTGCGGTAAGATACTGCCACATTATCTGTCTTACTGAGTGTTGAATAGAAACCTGCTGCCATCTCGTAACAAGCCTCATCGTCGGAAGGCCACAATGTCCCTATGACATGGATAAATCCTGCAATATGGAACGAGCTCACAATATGTGTTACTTCATCAAGGAGTTTGAACGCGATGCTGTCCGCGGTACTGCATGCTGAGAGATAAGCTAGCCTCGCTACCGTCGGGGGTAATTTCAGCGCCGCAATATCCTTGACACAGAGCTTGTCAACCTCTTCTGTACAGCTACCATCATCTGAGGTCGATTTCTTAAGAAGCAAAAGATGACTGTCTGCTGGATTGATTGATGAGACTCCATGGCATGCAAAATGAGCAATGCTATAGCTTGAAAGTGCTCTAAGGGCGCATTGAGAGGTTGGCTGTTCGAGTCTTTCCACCTCCCTATACCAAAGACTGTTTTGAATCTCATCTGCCTCCTTTGTGACACCCGGTAGAGGACTAGTGGATGGTGTCGTGGGCATGGTCACTACCAGTGCAGACCCATTCTGTTGGCGTTGGAGCCGGCGTGCACGTGAATATTGCAGTGCCCTGATCGTGGAGGTGTATGATGGAAGGCAATACTGAAGGGTTGTCATCTTAACTTTAACAACCCCTTTCGTGAATTTTGTAGCTGCATGAAGCGGTACCTGAGCCATCAGGCCTACTCCAATCCACCAGATACGAGGTAAAGGGGTAACGGGCTTAGGATAAAAACCTAGTTCTCGTAATACTGGTTGTACAGCAGCCTTCCATAGCCATTCCAGCAACTCTCTCATGACTTCATTACCCTCAGTGTTTGGACCACGGTTCTTTGTTATTACGTCGTGGGGGAGTTGTGGCAACACTTCGAGCAACCATTCCAACAACTTTGCCTTGACATCGTCGGCATTTCCAAGGTGCTGTATCATGGGGGGGTGGGGAAGTTGGGGCAAAGCCTGCTTCAATTCTTCCAGTATCTTTGTCAGAGATTCGTTATCACTGCGCTTCCCAAAATATTTAACCACTAAGTCGTGGGAAAGTTTAGGCAAATCAACGCTTGTCACTCGTTCCTTCGTAAGAAGTATTGCATCACTGCGGAGCTCTGTGACATTTAGTATTACAATGGGTCCCTCTTGTGCTGCTTCGTACATATACTCCTTGGATTCGGCACGCAAGAAAGTTTGGAACCCTGGTTTCTGCCGGATTTTTTGGAGCATCTCATCAAGATCTTTTGCTACCTTATTCCGACGGCTGATTGTGGCCTGTTGTATTTGCCGACGTTGATTCTGGGACATATCCGGTGAGGGATCCAGTGAACGTACAGGAGAGTCTAGTTCCTGTCGCAGAAAACTAAAATCTTTGGCCAATGTGGGATGCTGTTCCATTAGTTGGGATATATCACTGCGGTAGTCAAGAAGCTGGGTATTCGTCACACTGCGGCCTAGCTCCAGCAGGCGTAATGCCTCTAATGGTGATTGCCCAGCTTCCAATGATGCCGCTGCGGCAAGCGATACTAGGCCGGTGAGCTGGCCCAGAATATATTGTTGATCCTCACGCTCCAAAGATCGTGAAGTGGCTAAGGGGAGTAGGTGAACAGCATCACGCAAGAGTAAGCAAGCCTTTTTCACATTGGAATGTTTGCTAGTAGTTGAGTAGGTCAAAACTAATATCTGTGCCGCATCCAAGGCGGCTCTTATTCGTATCAGTGTTCGGCCAGTGTGAATTCCCCAACAAGCACACCTTGCAGCTAGGGTAAGCTCCAGGTCTTGTAATTGTCCGGTCCTAGAATAGCGCTGTTTCAAATGGTTCCCAAGCGTATTAAGGAATTGTGCTCGGTCTGGGTGATCCCCTGGTGTTGCCTCCACCGCTGCCTCTGCGGAATTGATGGCCACCTCCAAGTCATGCATGTCCCCAGTTCGTTCATATCGCCTGCTCAAATGGCTACCAAGGTTGCTTAATCGTCCTGCTCGGTCTGGGTGATCCCCTGGTGTTGCCTCCACCGCTGCCTCTGCGGAATTGATAGCCGCCTCCAAGTCATGCATATCCCCAGTTCGTTCATATCGCCTGCTCAAATGGCCACCAA
>Ga0307511_10004078_pt1 | contig 14929 bp, 6 predicted proteins | sample 13_EM_MG_FD_200266 | JGI IMG/M metagenome (GOLD analysis project Ga0307511, IMG submission 200266) | Populus trichocarpa ectomycorrhiza microbial communities from riparian zone in the Pacific Northwest, United States - 13_EM | ecosystem: Host-associated > Plants > Roots > Unclassified | place... | reverse complement strand
TTCTATTATACTAATCACATATTATATAGTATTTTTATTTTTATTCACATGAGGTGGGGTGTCCGGGTTAGTTTACGCGCATCTCGACTAATCCCTATGGGTCCTGAAGTTAACGACCATGTAAGCTCCAGTGACCATCAATATTAGCAGTCACAAAGGTTTGAACCTCATATCACAAGGGGAGTAAACCTCTTGATCTCAATTTCTTATCATTGAGCCATCTACTTGATGATTCACATACTATATAATATTATTTTTATGAATTGCTGAGTATAGTCTAAGGAGGTTATTTTTTTAAAAATGCAGAAGAAATGAAATGAGTTGTTAAAAAAAGAATAGCTGAATTTTTCATATTGTCATTTATAATAACTTGCTGCGATTCAAATAAAAGGCAAGGAAGGATAAATCTTGTTGCATGATTTAAGGCTCGCTGTACTTGAAATGATATTAAGAAATTTCCTGTGAATATGTTAAAAATATTGAAAGTGGTTTGTTTAATATTTGAAAACAAAAGGTTAGAAGTTATGTGAAACAAACAATCCTCATGAGTTAGTGGATGAGTTGAGGAATTAGTAAATATTTTTCGAAGCAATATTCTTTCACTCCTGTGAAAATTGATTTCCGTAGTTGCAGTGAATACTAGTTTACTTACATGCGAGTAGAATTATTTTTTTAATAAAATAATAAAAAATATTAATACAGTAGAGAATTATTTAATAATATTATTAAACTTTTTAGTTAATTTAAAAATTTAATCCAGTTATTTATCTCACCTGAATTTAAAATTAAATCATGTAAAAATTGACAAAAAATAATATAGTTGATCTACTTGATCTAAAGCAACCTGCCTGGTAAAAAATATTTTAAAATAAATTTGAAAAAACCTCCTTATTTGGTCTAAATTTAAAATTAAATTATGTAAAAATTATCTTGACATGATCCGATTAACTTAATCAGATTAAAAATAATTTAAATGACTAGTAAACAATATCCGAGAACAAAATTAATATAAAAATTCTATTGATCTGATTATTTATTTAAATTAAATTTAAAACTAAATTGCATAAAAAATGGTATGGATTTAAAATTGAATTGTATGACAATTGCCTCGATAATCTAAATGATTGTTAAAAAAAACAAAGATTGAAATTAAAAAAATGGTTAAAATTAAAAGAAAAAAGAAGAAGAGAAACTAGATTGAAATTAAAAAAAAAGAAAAAGAAGAAGAAGCGTCACATTGAAGCTCCATTAACTTTCCAGGTTTTTTCCAGCAGCGGAGGGCAATCATATCATGTGAGAGAAAAACATTGCTTTTAAGGTGTGAGTTAGTGATTTTGTTTTGCACTTGTGCATGATGGATTTGGATTCGATGTGTAGCTATGTTACTAGGTTTACTTTACAAAACTGAAAGTTTAGAAGTGGGTCCATGTAATGTAACCGCATGAAGGGGTAGGTAGGATATTCTTAACTTTTTGTTTTTGTCTGGCACGGCCAACTGCCACTGCTTCGGGCTTGCAAGATGGGCAGGTTGTGGGCCTGCCTCAACTCCTTCAACTGGGAACTACTTGCAAGTCGTTCAAGCTCTCCCGCGCTGCATTTTTACGTGTGTTTAGAAGTGTTTTAAAAACTTGTTCGGCATAAAAAAAAATTAAAATTAATATTTTTTTTAGTTTTTTCTTTATAGTTTCCATGTATTGATATTAAAAATATAAAAAAATATTTTAAAGTAAAAAATACTCTTAAAATATATTCTGTATCACTAAACACACGCTGAAAAGTTTCAATGTAACTCTCGTTATTCTGTTTCTTTCCTTCTTCCCCTTGTCGCTGAGAGAGGGCCCTCACGCTGAGCCAAATTCAGTTTGTTTTGCCCCTACGAAACTTCAAAACGACAGCGGGAAGAGAAGAACTTGGGCTCGTGGACTGATTTTCAGCTTACTGGGCCTGAATGGATCGGTACTATTAAAAAGCAAGCTCTTGTGGGCCGCCAACTTCACAGTATGAATCTCGAGACTCGAGCGAGGGCGTCATGCTTGCTTTTCCTCGTCCCCTCGATATTCCTGTATCTATGTGCATTTAATGCCTTTGCTTATAAGATAATTACTTATGATATTCTTGTAAATGCAAAGAAAAGAGCAACATGCCAGATGTATGTAATAATTACTAATTAACTCATAATTAGAGAGTGATAATTGGAAGCCAGATGAGTGGAAATCAGGTTTTCTTAAATTTGTCCTACCAAAAAGGTTTTTGTGCGTAATTGTCCAGCTCTCCTTGTCCCCCTTGGCTCAATCATGACTTCTCCGAATGCGGGGCATGAATAGTTGACTGCCAGCCTGTGTAGTGTATATTGCATGGAGAGGCACGGAGAGACTATTTATCAGTAGGACACTACGAGACTACGGGAATTGAATATTTGATTTTAAAAAAACACCACACTACAAAAAAAGAGAGGAGATAATCTATAAAATCATTGGATTAGATATTATTAGGGTTATAAAGATATTTTAGTTTATTTTTTCTCCTTTTATAATTTATATAATTTTCAAAGAAATTTGATGCAAGAGGTTTTTAAAGAAAATTACTTTTCTTTGATTTTTTTTCTATTTAAATTAGAAAATTAAATGGCATGCTTGATAATTTTATTTTTCCTAATTTTCTTAAGTCTTTTATTACTTTTCCTTTTTTAGATTTTCTAATTTATTTTGATTGATTTCCTAGTTTTATCTCTTTTCCTAGTTTTATTAATTTTCCTCGTTCCACTTTTATATACTTTGATAATGTGACCCATTGGATTTTAGTAGTTCAATTATGGAAAGTATATTGGTAGTTTAAACATTTTTTTTTAAAAAAAAGAAGTCAGTGGAGATGTGATTTTTGATGCATTTGTTTTTTTGGTTGAAAATGTTTTTGGCAATTTTTTTATTTTAAATTATTTTTGAATATTTTTTAATTTGCTGATATCAAAAATAAAATTTTAAAAATAAAAATTATTATTTTATTATATTTTAAAATAATTTTTTTTAAAAAATAATCATTTAATTGAAGAACAGAACTTCTCATTATATTTCACTTATTTGATTTTTTAAAAATTATATCGTTTTTAAAAATACGGTTGCAATTTTATTTTTTTTATTTTTAAATTATTTTAATATACTAATATTAAAAATATTTTTTAAAAAATAAAAAATATTATTTTAATATAATTTTAAATAAAAATATTTTAAATCATAATTAGTACTCTAATCCAAACACTTTCTAAAAAGGATACGGGCTCATTGATGGATAAGCCCACTCAAGGTGGTATGATTTTGTAATTGCAAAAACTAACAGGGGATAAATATAATTATCAAACGTTAGAGGGTAAATTATATAATATATTTATTTGCAGACTCCCGGCTTCGAAGTCAAAAAATCAAAACCAGCGGTTCTGCGCGCGGCTACTGCGGCATCCTCGCAGCGATTTAGCTTTAACTTCCAGCGGGATCTTTCACCTTCCTTGCTGCCATTGATGCTGTTCTGATTGATCACTGCGTTCGTCACTTAGCTTCCCTGTGTTACTGTAAGTGATCTGGCTCTCGTTTTTATTCATTAATGCTGCTATTATCGGTAATTGAAGAGCATTATTAAATGCTGATGATTTGTTATTATAATTTGATATGTAATTGTTAATTTCATCTAGTAATTTGACGTGAAAATGTAATTTGAATTTCAATATGTAGATTTGGATTTGTATATTGTAAATTTGGTAAAAAGAAAAAATTAGAGTAAAGAATGTTGAAATCCCTAAATTATGAGTTGATATGAAGTAGTCTCAAAACTGTCTCTTTTTTTCCTTGTAATTAATTGATCGTGTTTGTTCATTCTTGAGCTGAACATGTGTTCTGAAAAACAATGTGATTGCAAGTGATACATTGTTGTTATCTCTTAGATACTGAATTGATTGAAACATATGGCTGTTGTTTTACTAAAATATTTGACAATTCAAGGATTCAAAATCACAATTTTTAAAATGTAAAGGACCCATGAGAGCTCGATCTGTAGCTGAGAGGTTTCCTGCCCGTTTCTGCCCGAATATATCTCTTAATTCAGTTTGGTCATTTATTCATACCTAAGAGACTGATTTTCAGTTAATATGTTGCCATATCATTAGAAACCTATAAGAGGCAGGTATAAATAATTATGGTTCACTTTGATGATTGATGGGTTTTTAGTCATTTAACTTTGGATGGATGGTAGACGTGGAGTGATTTTGAGAACAAATCTCCCTGATAATTGGCGAGGATCCGAACCATGGATGTGGAATTTTGAAGCTTGGGGCTCTTGCATCATTTTTGGAAAGAATACGAATTAAAAAAGGTGATAAATATTTCATTTTTGCTTGCATGCATGATACTTTAGAATTGCAAGATGATAGAGAGGGTTTGAATCTGCGACGAGCTACGTGGAGTATTCGTTTCTTGTACCATTTTTGGGACAACCATCTAGATCAATCATATATTAAGATTTTACTTCTGCTCATTTGCGCAACATTGTGTACTTGTTTTGGAGAGTTATCTATCAAAGTCAGAGACTGCAAGAGGAATGTGTTTGGAGATATATAGTTAGTTACATTTCTTGAGTCTTTTTCTTTTTGTTGGATCCAATGGTTGGATTCCAAACAGAAAGTAAATTTCCAATCTCTTGATACCTCTCATCTTTATTTGAGTGACTTTAGTTGGCGCCTTCTAGGAATGGTTGAGAATTTAAGACATCCTTATTAGCGCCCTCAATAATTGGCATGTGATATTATCACTCTGGCCATGATGTCGCATTAATGTGTGCCAAGAATGATTTGCGTTTTGTATTCTGCATGATGTTCCTTAAAACCTTATTGCATCTCCTTGTTTTTAGATGATGGGCTTACCGCTATAACAGTCTTGATTATAGTAGTGTTATTTGCAAGTGGATCTTTTGAGAACATAAATATTGAACCCGCCAAAATCACTGACAAGAGCTTCATGGTGTTGAATTCATAGTTTTGAGTTTGATAATTTGGTTAAAAGCAGGTCGTCATAGAGATAGATATTTGAACTAACTTTGTGCACTTTAATTTCTATTTTACCAGTATATTTTTTTTTTATTTCCAACTGGGGAACTGTATTTGATGTTCCTTGTATGGTTGCTTTGGAAAACATTACTTTTAAAAGCTTTTTTTTTAGCAACACTACCCTGGAATAATGTTTGGTACCTGGTTGGTGGAATGCAATTTGTTGATTCAGTTTTTTCTTTGATTTTGTACTTTTATTACTGTTGATAAGAATATATTAATAAATGGACTGTTTATAATTTCCACAAACGTCTAAAGTGGATGCTTTTGCCAAATTTTCTGTGACTGTGTTCTACATTTGATTGCTTTGACTTGGAAATTCCTATTTTATATCAGATCTGTAATAAATACGTTGCTTCTGTTTCCAAGTCCTCTTTTTCGATAAGTTGAAACTGTGTTCAAGTTTGGGGAGGATTGAAGCCACAACCAATGGTATAGATTCTGCTGGCCCATGAACAGGCATCATCATCTTTTCTTGAAACTTAAGCAGCAAATCTTCTAAGATGGTCATATGACTGCCTGTAAGTTTTCTAAACTAATCCTGAAAGATTTACTCCCTTTGTACGTAGCATTTTATTTTTCCACAATAGTGATGTAAATAGTTATTACTTTAAAATTAACAATTAACATATTTATAACAACTTGCAGGCCAAAATCAGAAACTCTCTGTATCAGTCTTCTAGAGCATGAAATGATAGATTGCCCATTATATTAATAGTTAATTGTCAGAGCAACAGGACTGCATCGATACTAATCATGCATGCCAGTTGAGATCAGACTCATATGTCTAGTCACTGTGTGCTAACCTATCCTTCAACTGCGCAATTTACATGTTGCTTCTAAAGGTCTTTCACGGGCTCTATGCAGAAAGTGCTTTAGCAATAACATGACCATTAGTTGCATTGCATGTTTGCATGGATATATTGCGTAGGCATTCCTTGTGTATCGTTTCCAGTGTTCTTTTGGAAGTTAAAATAAAAATTAATGCAACAAAGTATGTAGTGAAAGGGAAAGGTGGCACTAACATGGTAAAAAAGGCAGGCAGAGTGATTTGTTTACATGCTAGTGTAATGTGAGCCATGAACTGGACTTGTCTTTCTTAACAAAGTCTTCATTAAATATGCATCATGGGAAAAAATCAAGGGGCCAACTTTTGGCTTCACTAAAGGCCAAAGGGACATGACGTCTTCTAAGTTAAAGATTCTCCATTACTTGATATAAAATCAAACAAATTTTGATGGATTCTGATGCAAATTTCAGTATCTCTTTCTCTATCTCCAAGTCAAAATGGGCCTAGGCGCTAAAATAAAATCAAAGAAACGCAGATGGGTTCTGGAGCAAAATTAATGCGCTGTCTCTCTCTCTCTGTCGCACACAACTATTATTAGTCACAGATAAAGAATCTTTGTACTAGGAAAGGCTTGAAAAGTATGCTCGTTTGGAGCTACCAAAGGTTACTAAACTGAATAGGAGCTTAAACTTCTATTAAAGTTCTGGGAAGCGACATGGTAGCACGAATATTTGCACAGATGAGATATTCGTACACACTCTCTTTTCAATTCATAGCAATCTTCAGTTTTGTTCTATTTTATTTTATTTCAATTCTATTATTTTGGAGATTGGTGATACATTGAATATGGCCGTAGTTTTTAGAAAACCACACCATATTGGTTCAAATTTTTGACCTAGAACAGCTCCTCAATTGTTCATTATCGATTATTTATGTTATCATCATTTCTTTCTTTGACGAGTAGACATGTAATACAAAAAAATTGATAATATAAAATGTGGTTTTTTTGACCTGTAACTTATACGCTGAATCCTGTAAAATTTGTGAAACACATGTAATCATATTGTCGGTGATGGATTAGCATGTTATATCTTATTTAAATATTTTTTAAAGGGATCAAGGCGGAGGATGATAATCCAATCTTTCTAAGCTTAGTTAAGCTTATTCAAGTGCTGAATTCAATATATATAAAAGTTTAGCAAGCTATCAAATCTATTATTTTTGAGCTTGCTTGCATATGTGGATATAGTGAGTTGCTAGGTCTATTATCTTTGAGTTTAGCTAAGTGCCGAGTTTAAATATATTTGACTCTAAAAATCTTAGGTTTCATGTTTGGACTAAGACATTTTACCCTTTAACACGCCAATGATATTTTTTTCTAATAAATTAGATATATTTTATCTCAAATAAATCAACAGTAATTTACTTTTTGATGAATTATAAATATTTTTTTCTTTAGCTCCTCTTTTGCATAAAGAGAAAGGTATACTATAAATACGAGGAGGATCTCCTTTTTAAAAGGAGAGTTTAATTGACATAACATTCTCAATTTCTAAAATATAGTTTTCTTCTCTCTTAAAAAAATATTTATTTAAGTTTTGTAAAGTCTTTAAATTCATTAAAATATTTTACAAGTATCAGAAATTAAACACTAAGATAAAAAGAATATATTAGATTATTAAAACTAAAGAATTAACCGATATTCCGGAAAAAAACAAGCTTTACCTTCTTGGACGTTGTGGAGCATCATAAGTGGGAAAGAAAGAAAAAAAGAAGAAGGAGACATGTGTACAACCTGACCAAGTCCGCGTCCGCGTGAACAATGGCCATATGCTCTTGTAAGTACAAAGAAACTAGAAAACATGAAGGAAAATGGTAGATTAGCTAGAAAATAGACGGTTATTCAAACGTACACCACAGCTTGGCATATGCTTTTCTATGCATATCCTTCTACTCCATTATTGATTAGCTTAGTTGGGAAGGTACGTAATAATCATAAATATCTAATTTAGCTGGGATGCAAAGTATAATAATGATCCTATCAGTCATTTCTTCTGTGTTCTATTCTCCCTACACGGGCATTCCTTTCAAGGAATGCTCGTACTCGTAGGTTGTGTTTTTCCCATTTTGTGACATTCTTAGATTCATTAACCAAAATATTGAAACAAAAAAGGAAGTACATAACCATTTATGTAGAATACAAGTAGAAATAAGAAAGAATGTACTTGATCGTGCTTTATTAACATGCACGTTAAATAAAAGAAAATCTGCCTGGTTCATGCATGTGTGGTCACAGAAAGGCAACATGTGAAAGCGTACCGTACAGTTACATGTGATGTGTTCACTGATGCCATTTGCTCACTTTTTTTACCGTAAATGGTTTGATGAGTACTCCTCCCCTGATTTCCAAACTTGGAGGTCTCACCCACAAGCTCAAGTGGCAGAGAGCCATAGCAGCAACTTTTGGTGAGGCCAACGGGGCCCTGGGGTTACTTTAATCCAGTAGGTTAGGTCATTTTTGTTGTCTGTCCACATGGATTAGGGTTCAGAGAGAAAAGCATACTAGGGCTCATAGGTTAGCACGTAGTAGACAATGAAAAGGTGTCTCAGTGGGGGATCCTTTATATCTTTTTCAAAGGATTGCATAAGCAATCCGTACGATTTGTGATAGCTGGGCTAAATATGAATTAATTATGAAGGGAATATATGATAACATAAATCACCTTTGGGAAAAGCAGTATTTGTGTAGTTGAAAATGTTTTTTAAAATGTGCTTCAACCATATATAAATGTTTTTTAGATTTTTGAAAGATGTTAAGATAAATTCTTAAAAAGCAATAATTTAATGAGTTTCATCTGCTTCGTATTATCAACCCAACACACTTTAAATCACATAGCAAGTCTTAAATTCTCTGAATCTCAATTAGTTGCAATTTACAGTGCACAATATGATGGCCATGTTTGAATAAATGGCAATTTATCATGCCAGTGGGGGTCTCACCATCACAAAGCCTCTCTTTAAATTCATGGTGGGGTATGAAGGTCTTGATTCGGCCAGGCCGGTTGCCCTAACTCTACTGCCCCTCTTCTTGTATTCTTTTTCCCGTACATGAAACAGAATTATTGATCCACGAAGCACGGATTCTCAATGCCACTCAAACCAAGCATTGATTTTTTTAAAGGTGAAAATATTATTGTCTTCATTTTGCTGTCGGGCATGATTTTGTTGCTAGTTCTGCTGGTCTAAATCAGGGAAAGTTCAGGATTTTGATCAATTTTACATATCTGGTCGGCATGGATCATGAGCGTTTATGTAATTTCACACTTTAGCTTCAAATCTCAAAGGGTTTGTGCTGATGTTTTCTTCTGCTTGTATTCACCGAGAATGCAATCAACTTAGGTTTTGACCCTCATCAAGACATGAATCACCATCTATAAAAGAAAGGATAGTGTGGTTTCTGTCCTGATAAAATACATTTTAAGAAGAAAAAAACAAGGACGGGAAAACCAATCGCCATCAAAGTATCAAGAAATATTTGAGAGAATCCTTTGTTTCGTAGCTTTTTTTGTTGGCTTTCTTTTGGAAGGAAATAAAAGGGAATAGAAAAACAGGTAATTTTTGGAGTCATTGTTACATCGCATCATGTTACTAGTGAGCTTATATACTTGAGTGGTATTATCACAAAAACAAGAAGGATAGAGGTCTTAAATTCGAGTCTCATTGCATAATCATACAAATAAATCCGAAAAAACCCACTTACAAGTCAAAACCAACGATTAGTTCCTCGTCTTTAAACTTTAAAGACCCCCACCTTCTCCCTCCTACACACCCACCACTTTTTTATTTCTCTCCTCTCTTTTTCAGTGTGGCAAATCATTAAGATTTGTTATATTTCAAGTGGCCTAAAAAGTCCCCTCCCCACCTCTGTCCACTGTACCTCCTGGCGCCTTTTGGAGACTACAAATTCACACCCCACGCCTCAGTTATCCCTCATGTTCAGTATCATCTCCCCTCTTCTCTTTCTCTTCGCAAACAATTAAGAACCTCTAAACCCCCCAAAGCCTAAACTCTTCTGTCTTTGCTCTGCATCCATTTATTCTTGGCGGGTTTCCTGCAACTTCTTGTTTGTATCTGCGATAAAACTCGTATAGCTAGCTTATGCAATGGCAACTATGGTCTGCCAGGGTTTGCAGTCTTGCCTCGAGTCCCCTATTGTTGAGTCAAGAACACTAAGACTTAGATTATCTTCACCAAATCCTAACTTCTCCCAATCCCTTGAACTGGCCTTAAAGCCTTTTTTGTTAGATTCTGACACCAAAGAAGTCAGTGACAAATCCCACTACGAGGAAACTAGCCACAAAAGTAGCTTCCTTCATGATAAGCACACATCTTCAAATCCTGATTTGGGTGGCTGGAGCTTCCTCCAAGCTCTATCCACCAGTCCTGAAGGTCCCAAAGAATCAATGGAGAAAGAAAATATATACGTCCATCCTCTATTTAATCGTTCCTCTTCAGTGCTCAGTGAAAAGAGCCTGGAATTATGTACGGAGAATTTAGGTAGCGAAAGTGGAAGTGATATCATTGAAAGCAGCATTTTCTCACTGTCTTCATCAGACTCAAGAGTAGGAAATTCTCCAGCAAGGGAGCAACAGAAATCGCATCGACTTTTGGGAGCTAAGAAAGCGAACTCTCGTAGTTTTCCACCTCCATTGACAACGATGCGTGGATCAAAATCTCTACAAGTTAGGCCCCACCGCGAAGATGGAAGGTTGATAATCAGAGCCGTCGAGGCTCCATCAAGACACACTTGCTTACATGCTGAAAGAAAGGATGGCCGCCTTCGATTAAGCTTTGTCAAAGATTCCTCTTCTGTTTTTGACTTAATAGGCGTAGCCTCCACTGAAGAAAATAAAGGCAATAACAAAGAAGATGAGATTGAAAATGACATGGATTATGATGTAGATGACTGTGATGTTGGGGAAGGAAATGTTGCGTCCTTTGAAGAAGAGGTGGGAAGTGATGATTCGGACATTGATACTGAACCTGGAACGGAGGAGTTTCAAAGACCAAGAAGGTGCAAAGAAGGCGAAGTAGAGAACAAAGGATTGTTAAACTGGGAGCCTTTTTGGGTGGCTACATTATAACATTTTTATTTTGGATCTCTTAATTATAATAGTCAAATTCTCAATTTTTAGTTTGTCCCTTCCCCTTTTTGTTCCCTCACCTTTTGCGAATGGAAGCTTTTTTTTCTTTTCTTCTCATGAGTTAACCTGTAAACATCCATAACATGGTTCTAGCAGGTAGTTATTATCGCCACTCCAAGATGATTTTTGTGTTTCTCAGCGCACAAAGCAAGTTTGAGAGAGGAGAAAATTACTCTTTCTCTGTACGTACGAGCATGGCGAAGACAGAGATTAATAACTAAGTAAACTTAATGCTACCATGATGAAGCATAGAATTAAAATGCATACAATTAAGGTGTTTCCTACTGTCACAATGGGTTACAAGTGCTCCATCCAGGAATTCAGTCAACTTTGTATGGTTGAATCATCGAAACATTAATTTTTTTCCATGTGCATGCTGTATCACCCATGTACTATATATGGTCGCATAAATGGCTGCTCCATCATCTATTTAGATGTTGTTTGCTAGTTAATTGTTAATTTCTTAAAGTATTTTTTTAAAAAAATATATTAAAATTTATTTTTTTAATTTTTTAAAAATTATTTTTGATATTAGTAATTAAAAGGATGTAAAAATACTACAAAAAAAACTTAATTTAAAGTAAATAAAAAATAAAATAAAAATTAATTTTTTAAAAAAATATTTTTAAAAAATACAAAATCAAACGGCAATTTAATATTATTTTTTCCACCGAAACATTTTACTACCGAAGTGGCAATCTACTGTCCATTTCAATGACTTTAAGACAACATGGAGAAGAAAAGCAACAACAACTCATAATACTTTTTTTTTTTTAATTAACACATTTATATTTTATTAGTCTCGTTGGTAAAGATATATTTCCTTCTTAATTCTAATATAGATATAATAATTTACTCATGGCGCAAACTCTGCGGGTTGTTAAAAAAAAATAGAAAGTAAAAAAAATATAAAGGTTACAGGGAATTATTTGATTTTATTATTTAATTTGCCCTTGCTATTTAATTTTGAAACCTCCATGCTTGATATCTTGTCCTGCTTGCATCTTAAATTAAATCTTGTAAGAATTGTAACAAGGTATAGCCAGTTTGAAGTATCCAAAAATAATATATTTTTTTAATATTAAAACGATGATATATTAATTGAACTAATTTAAGCTTTACAGTTTAACCCTCTAAACTTACAACTCAGGTCATAGACTCTTCTAGGTTAAATAAATATATTTTTATTAAACTGGTTTTTACCCCAACATGAGCTAATTGACTTGACGGGTCCAAATGCTATATGAATGAACCGGTAAAAACTGACTTTAAAAAAAATCAAGATGATATTTTTTTAATATTAAGACAATAATATATTAGATTGACTCAAGTTTCATGACTTAACTTATTAAATCTGCGACTTAAGATATATACTCCACTGAGTTTAATAATTATGTTTTTCTTTTCAATTTTTTTAATATTTTAAAATATTTTTTACGTAATTATATTATCTTTTAGCGCTGTTGGTAACGAAATGAGTTAGCTCAGGAAGTGCATGGATAAAACAAATAACACATTATTTAATTTGTATAAAATGTATTATTATCAATCTACGTGTATATTTTTTTTATACACCTAAAAAAGTTCCCGATAATGAATTTAATTTTAAGTTCCGTCTCCAAGAACTAATTAACAGGAATTGACGTTTAGAGAATTCAGTGATTGGTTCCCAACGGAGAAGGGCAGCAGTTGAGCATAAGGAGTTCTGCTCCATCTTCCGACTTCATAAACCCGTGCTGTTATTAGACGGCGTCTTATCCCCTTCGGAGACGAATCACGATCGGCAATACGTGTCTGTGTGGTACAGTGTGAATCCGTACGTTATAACCGCCTGACAAGATCTTCGCATAAAAACAAACAAAGTAAACTCTTCTAAGTGTTGCCTGCATCACAAGTTGAATGAATGAAAGTGAAAACACAGCGGCAAAGCAAAGTGTACTACACGGCCACAGGGCAGCGAAAAGATAAAGTGCAGGCTGGGGGAGTTTTTTTTTTTAAAAAAAAAAATAACAACACAATTGGTCAAAATATTTTTTTTCTCGTGAAATTTCAAAATGTTAATAATTTTGCTATGCAATTAAAAAAAATAATCAAAAGTCACGTTATTGGTAACAATATGAAGATATTTGACAATACCTTGAAGTCACCGTGCACCTTGTTACTGAAATTCAAGTAAAATGCTGATTTTAAGCAAAATCTCACATAGTTTTCCATATCATGATCAATTACTGAAACATGAGAGTAATTCACTTAGTTCTACATGGGATCATCTTGCATCTGCATCCTTTCCACAGTTGCATGTCGGGGGGTGATGTCTGCTCTAAAGAAAATTAACCACACTCTAATTATCCCATATATATTTTGTTTTAAGAATTAAAATAAAAAATAATGGTAAGATAACACGAGAATGTGCATGGTTAAATATATTATAAGGTAATAATATCATCACGTTTATTAATTGTTTCAGAGTAATATTGTGCAAAAATATCCCTATCATCATATATAAAAACAAACAAGTACGATAAAAGATCAGGATGATTCTCTTTGTGGTGCTTATATACGCTGAAGTAAATAAGGAATATGGTCCTGAATTTAACACGTCCTCTTCTCATTTTTCAAAACTTCACCGTTTAATGAATCAAAGTCTTAAAAGAAAAGAAAAACATATTCGGAAAGAATTATAAGCAAAGTATCACAAAAGAGAGTACGTACAGATGTTGCTGCTTAATAATTCAGCTGCTAAATATTTCGTAATATTATTCTTAGAATTATATTATATAAACAAAAATCTCATATAAAAGTTCTTATACAAGTGACTGTTTTTTTTTTAATGGAAGGCTGTTATTTAAAATTCACACGATTTAATTATATATTTTATCATTTACAAGTTGACATATCAAATTTCGTAGAAATTTTGAATGAAAATCATAATTATTCTCAATTTATTTTCAATTATTAATGATCTAATTTAGAATTATTGTCGAAGTGACACCCTGTTATTATTATTATTATATCGTCGTTGTTGTTTAGTCCCACGCAATATAATTTTTCTTGTACCTAGAGTCATGTTTACAAAAAATGAAAATTTAAATTGGTCATGTGTTTTTGTGACTTTTTTATGTAAATAAAAAAAAGAGGAAATTAAACATCTTTCAGATATTGAACAATTAATCATATGTTGTTCAGAAAAAAAGAAGATTGTTTAACGTTATGTTTTAATCTTTTCTTCAAATCTTATGCATGCAGGTTTATATCTAATATTAGCTTCTTTTTTAATTTTCAATTATATAAAAAAACTAACTAAAAACATTTGTTAATAAAACATTAGTACTGTCGATCTACCTACACAAATTATTTTTTAATATAATTTATTTAAATGATAAAACAAATGGTAGATATTTATATATCTAGGATTATGTACAAATTTTAATAAATAAAACAACAAAGCCATTGAAGCTTTTAATTAATGATTATATTAGTTCTTCTTTAATTTTTTCCTCTCGTTCTTGCTAGATTGCTCTCTAAACTCTGGATATATCATGTAGACTTTTTACCAGTAAAAACGGACCTCTGATTTAATTAATATTTTTTCACAAAACTTGAAACTAATTTAAAATCTAGGGGCCAAAAAAACAGTGAGTTTCATTGCTAAAAACTACGTGAAGGCAAAGAGAAAAAAGTTATTCCGGCCGTATATATACACGTTAATTTAAACCGGTCCTAGTTATCTCCAGTAAATAAAACCAAGAAGTGTGGTCTTTCCCTTTTCTATATATATATATATATATATATATATATATATATATATATATATATATATATATTTTTAATGAAACGCTCGTGTTT
>Ga0307511_10004076_pt1 | contig 14933 bp, 13 predicted proteins | sample 13_EM_MG_FD_200266 | JGI IMG/M metagenome (GOLD analysis project Ga0307511, IMG submission 200266) | Populus trichocarpa ectomycorrhiza microbial communities from riparian zone in the Pacific Northwest, United States - 13_EM | ecosystem: Host-associated > Plants > Roots > Unclassified | place... | reverse complement strand
TATAGGCGTGTGATCTCACGAGTAAGGGGGCTATTGACGGAGGGTGCCATGATAATATTGGGTATTCAGTATATATATATATATATTGATATATCTGAACAGAGTTGCTGTCTTGGGCTGCACCGATGGGACGGAGGTGACGCGTTAGTGGTACTAACACGGTAGCAACTACGGTGAAGCTGTTTACTCTGGTGAGAGTTTAAGGGGAGGATTACTAAGTTCGCAATATGTACTCAAACATGAGCCTGGTTGCATGTAAACATGTGTGGAAGGTCTCAGGTGGTGGCCTGATAGTTATGGTTGCCCAGCAACGGTGCACGTTCATCAGGTGATATTGTCAGCTTTACTCTGTGAGACAAAAACCTCTCAAGTGGATATCTAGCAACATGAGGTGACCCCTCTTGAGTCATGATACAAGTGTCTTATGATATTGTATACACGAAACACAAAATATATCTGCCTATGTAATAGAATATGCCTTACAAGCCTCACATGCTTGCTCATAAAGGCATGACCACATGATCAACCTCCCTTTTGGGCCCTCGACACGGTGGAACCACAAAGCCTTTTGTAACTGGCGATATAGGGGGGAACAGCCTGGCAATAAGGGGACTTAATCGGGTGTAATTTAGGGAGCAATACGGAGTAGAGCAGGAGTGGATTGAAGGTGAAATAGCTTTAGATTTGACTCCCCGCGGCATACTCCCATTTTATGTCCTTATCTTATACTCCGCATGCTTATCTCCACTGTAGGAGTATCTCAATTCCCAATGTGTCCGCTCAACGCCATGTGGTACTCCGGAAACGCAGAAATTCTCGTGGAATTGGTGATTTGTATATATAGGTAGTAGTATAGTCAAATTTACTTAATTTATTACATATTCAAAAAAGGAGGCCAGGGCTTCTGTGCATATTCACTTTCAAAGTTCTTGTTATTGACTGATACCAAGGATGGAAGGAAGCTCTTACGGCGGACTCGACCTAGATTGGTCTATTCAAGGTGGAGGCTGTCATCGTTTCATATATCGTGCACCCTCTTTTTTTGCAGCTGTGTTGAGATGCTGGGTTTTGGATTTAGGGCTTAGCATTGCTGTCAATCACCCTACTAGTGGTATAAAACATCGGCTTGGGTAGCTAGTATTTGGTCACGTGTAGGTGTAGTTTAAGTAATGTGGAAACGGGGAAATCGCAACCAGACTAGGAAATCGCCCTGGGCCCTAGCGTCAACCAGACTACCGTGAAATGAGCCTCTTAATAAAGTCCCTGCAGTCCTACTTTGGCTGCTCCATGGTAGGTACCTTTCATTCCCTACAGAACTTAGTCTGGTTGGCACGGCCGCTCCTGTGGAGTTCTAGTCTGGTTGGTGTTTATTCTAATCGTTCAAGTTGGACCTAGGTAGTTCACACTATTGTAATTGAATTCCATGCATAGAGAGGTGACGCAGAGCTATATATTACTAGGCCAGTTAGAAGCCATCAGATGGTTGCGTGAAATTTGGGATGGACTATTTATTGCCAAAGTCGATGGTGAATTCACATCTTCCATAGGTTCAAATTGAAGCAGTAAGAGAGAGGTCAGCGTACGAGAACAATTGTACTGTAGTTTCTACCATATTTCGTTGCCACATACAACCATTCACTGAGGCCTTCCATATGTATGTATACATGCTTTTGGACTGAGTCTCGAGAAATTGTAAGAAGGGCTTTCCTATGAGCTTGTATATAACTACGTACCATGCACCCGCGCTGATTTATAGCTTGCTATTTTTCCAATATCCTACCATCACTATCGACATCCATCGTGGTTAGAGACCACATATCTTCAGGCTATAATCTTATTTGAATTGCACCTATATAATCTTAATTCTCATTATGTTCAGTAATATACTGAGCCAGATAATTCTAGGCCTTCTCTTGCTAGCTGCGCTAGCTGGAGCACTCCACAGCATCCGTCTTGTTGATCCAGTCCCAATCGATTATAATAAACCTGAAGCACAGTACGGGCAGCCTACCAGAGAGATTGGGTGTAGGGGTCAACTACTGGGCCTTAACATTACTTCAGTTAAAGGATCACCTAAATATGCTGCTGGGGCGAAAGCCCAGTTTAGGCACGTATATCCTTTTCCCCGATCCTTTCCCCAGATTCCCATACATAAGCTTAAGGGGTTGCGCACTGACGTAGGCAAAATATCTAGGGTGGTAATGTCAAGTAACGAGTCTATGATAAGTAACAAAGGCAGTCACCAGATCTCGTTGTCTTATGATCGTGGCACCACCTGGAAGGTCATCCACTCTTATTTAGGTACCAACCTGAATAATGGGTCAGACACTAATTATGAACTTATAATCCCGCAAGAGGCACCACAGATGTCCGGTGTGCTCTGGGCATGGTGTGTGATATTACCCCACCTCCCTCCATTGCATCCCTTGTGGCTAATATAAAATAACTGACAACCAAATCCACATAACAGGACTTATATGGATAGCTATCAGGAATTCTACATGGATTGTGCCGTGGTCAACATTGTTAATCCTAATAATACAGACCTAAGCAAGCCCTTGGTTGGGTTCCCCGATATGTCCAAGGCCAACTTAGTCGTCATGCGAGGAGGGATTGTTGAATTTTGCCGAACCCAACCTGATTGCATCCCGATGTACGCAAACCCTGGGAAGTCAATAACGATTGGAAAAGAAGCAATTACCAACTCCTCTCGATTATGTTTACCAACTGGTAGGAATTGCCCGGCAGCAGTGCAAGAGTCAACAACCCTCATTACCTCCACCAAGACTGAGAACCAGATATCTACTCCTACCACCGCATTATTTGTTACAAAAACAAACACCCCTACAAGTAAATCAAATGGAGCATCTACATCTAAGACAAAAACGAATTCGACTACAAAGCAGGCACCTCAGCTCACTGTTGAGTCCGGATACGTACAAGGTGATGTATACTACACAACTATACATACTCATACCGAAGTAAGATATCACACGGAAACGTTCACAGACACGGTGCACGAGCTGGTGGAAACCCAGACCTTACCGGTTACCTATTACCCTGAATTCAAGGAAGTGATCACTATACGGGCTACGTTTCAAGCGCCGGCACCTACGGTTGAGACAAAGATTGTGACCATAACTGTTCTCGCAACTCCCACCGTGACTGCACCAGTGATAACAGTTAATGGTACGATCAAGTCTTCGACAACTTCCTCTCGTTGAATGAGGTGTGGTCACAACAGTACGGGTGTGTCAAGTTGATTCGATCTCTGGCAGTCGAAGCTTATTATCCTATGTAATTACCAGACTTCACTAATACTTGTGCCGAATCGGTTTTTCTGAATTTCATATATTTTAAAGTTATCTCTGACACGTTCACTAACAGTGAGGGCTTCCGTACTTGTGCGAGAGACGAAGTCAAGTACGTCGCAGCATAGGAGCCAGACTTATCGTTAGAGAGCATGACGCATTACCAGTAAGTATAGTGGGAGTCGGATCATGTCATGAGAATATCAGTTTCCAAGGGAGGAGGATGTAGTACAGACCCTGTACGGCGTGGACACCTGATATAATGCTTCATGGAATTGCAGCTAGTAAGCGACCTGTTTTGAAGCTCCATGAAATGTGAGATGCAAAATAAAGATATGTCTTGGCCAACCTTACATGAACCACTGGCCATCATCATCGCATGTGATCCCTCGTGTAAAAGATAGGTACGATCTCATGATTTCTATGATCACGCCCCTTCAGTCATCAATCTTCACCCTGGTAATGATCTGTAGCAATTCCTCTTATACCCCCCCGGGAGATCTGGGAAGCAAGGAAGTATTGTTCAACGACGCCAGTAGCCGATTAGCCATTTCTGGTGTCCCAAACATAGGAGGTATAATCGTAGATGACTTCCCATGATGATGTTTCATGAGTAAGCTCGGCTAGCAAGTACGGTATACGTTTGTTGGTCTTGGGGTGATTCCCAAGGCATCTTCTCAAAGTGGGAACAAGCATGAGACCCTTCAAGCTGTACTGCACCTGCTTGGGTATACAGGTACCTCTGGTCTGATAGGTAGAAACAGTTGCACTAGTCTTACACACAGCTAATCAATCCTATGTTCCTTCACGTAGAAGTACCCTAGAGTTAGTCTGGCTCTGTTGCCTATGGGAGACTACTAGGTTTGTGTGCGAAGTTCGCTGTGATGACTGCAGCTGACCAAATTTCTCTTACTACAACTGTTCCAAGTTATTGCAACCCTGTCGGAGCTTTCTACTTGACCGTTGTTGCAATATGCTAAATAAAAAATTTCATCTATAGATATCAGTATCTAGTTAGGCTGCGCATGGGACTACTCGTATCCGAAGATCTGAATTCTGGGTGGCCTATTGCGATATATACATATATATAATATAATTTACAAGACAGTATGCAGGATGCGATACTTGAAGGAGGTTGGACGTAGTCTGATACTTTATCTTAGAATGGCTGATCTAGCTGAGGCCACTTGATTTGCCTCATGTACTTACATACGTGCGGCTATGGGAGATATATATGGGTTCACGTGAGCATATGGGCTATAGTTGATGTACCTTTAAGACGAAGCCATATCGACAACTAACGTTTGTTTACCTAGTCTCGTGACCAGATGCTCATGTCTGTTTACTCACAACATTCCCAGAACAGCTACGTAATTACATAAGATATCAGGTTGCCAATCTTCGTATCCGATGAGCATGTGCATGCGATGAGATGTTCAACCCTTGGTATTCATTCATGTTCTTCCGGCCGGATAAACCATTGGGATCCATGTCATGAAACGAGATACTTTGCACTAACCACTTCGCACTCAGTGCATGCCCAGGCTCAGGAGCCAGTCTACAACCAGACTAGAGCCAGTCAACTCTCAGGGTCTCCTTCCATGGCTGGGGGCGAATAGTCTGGTTGGACGAATAGCAGGTCATATTGGTGCAGCTTGACACCTCATGCATTATGCAGGGATACAGCTACTCTACTCCGCACAAGTAAAGTTTGATAGGAATGAGGTGCTTGTGGAAAACATCACGAGATACGCAATCGGGTGTGATGCCGGAGACAACAGTCTAATGGTTCCTTATGAACAGCTAGGGATATTGGGCATCAGGGCTTTGGGTGTTTTGTTGTGTTTCCTTGCCTACACGGGAAGAAGCGAAGAACCAAGCAAGTTTGGCAAATTTCCGGAAAGCAAGGAGAGTACGGTAACTTTTGCGGCGGAGATATTTGAGTTGGGACGCACATGTTCCTTACCCCATCGAATCATATTAAACCTTTTTTTTCTTTTTTTCTCATCTTTGCGTAGTCGTCGGCGTAATCCCACTCTGCCCCTACAATTGGTTTGCAACCTCCCTTAGCAGAACTATTTATGTTTATCGAGTTACAGGCTTCGGCACCGACAGGCTTCGAAGTCAAGCCGACATTCTGGGTTGGGTGAACGATAGCCAGTCACCGGGCGGGTTGGTCGCAGCTCATCTCACCTTCTCCACTCTTTCTTGTCAGCCTTTAGCTTAACAGTCAACACCCAAGCTTATGATTGTCAATGAGGGAAGTCAACCTCTTTGAAACGAAACATTAACGAGCAAAACGAAACGGACCGAAGGTACTCAGTACGTACCACGGGACAGTGTAGGAGATATAATTAGCTACCTGGTTGAGTTACGGTGAACCAAAAGCAACAACAAAGTCTGCTGCGCGTGTGCGAGAGTCAGAATCTGTCTGGACAGAACCCAAGAAAGAGATTCTGTCGAGGACTGGAAAAAGGAACGAAAGTAGCCTGTACCTGCCCAGGAACGTTAACGAAAGTGAGGGAAAAGAAGACGGGGTTGATTTACGAAAGCAGGGCTTAGAGACCACCCAACATCGGTTTCCACCATTTTCTCCAACCACAACAAACACTACCAGCGATATACCCCAGCTCTTGACATTCTCCAGACAAGCAACGATCTCACTGACGTCTATCGACATCCTGACAGATGGGTTGTGGAAAGTAAGTCTATCCCCTGGGTTTCACAGCGTGATTATGAGCACGAGTTCTGCCTGGCTGGAGCATGCATCACTCGGTCCGTGCAGTGGAATTAACACCCCACTTCCCCACCCCCACTATAGGCCCTCCAAAATCGTTCCGACCCCCCCCACTGCAGCGACGGATAAACAGCAACCGGTAGCTGTCCCCCGTCCTGCTTCCTTAACCCAGCAACCTAACGACACTCGCACGACCCGGCGATCCAGTATTCCCGTTCTAGCCACCAAACCCCGCTCCAACCCTCCGAGCAATGGAAGCTCACTCAGCACAGAGAATAGCAGTCTTAAAGAAAACAAAACGCCACCAAAATCATCAACGAGGTCTCCACCGTCGGCAGGACCCAAACGTGTGAACTCGAGGCCAGCGAGTCGTGTAAGCAATGGCAAAGCTATGGGAGGCGGGGTCTCAAGTCCAACTGGCTCAGTTTCAAGTAGGAATTTGAAGGTGCAGAAGAGACCTAGGTCTCGAGGTACAGGAGATTTGTTGAATAGTTGTGGGGCTAGTGTGGGTAATGGTGTGGATAAATCGAAGACATTATTGCAGGAGAGAGACATGAACGGAGGGAACGGAACTGGGGATGTCAGTAATAACAGTACCCTGAGTTCAGGAAGCAGTAAGCCATTACTTGCTGCTTCCAGAAAAATATCCAAGGTACCAAAGGCAATAGGAGGGGGCGTCCGTGGAGAAGGAGGCAAGAATAGTAATCCCAGCCTCACATCGAAACCAACATCACTAGAGCTAGTGGTAGTGGTTGATCCCGAGGTTGAAGGGAAGACGAGAATCCCTCGACCTAGGTATGTACTGTCAACTGAATCCCTTATCGAAGTAAAATGACTAATATCTACTAAACGAATAGACAAGCCTATCAATTAGTCGACCCTCGTCGGTATATTCGTGTTACTCACTCTTGTGAAGATCTCCATGACGGGGCGAACAGGTCAGGAAGAAGCGTGAGTGCAACACAGCCAAGTACTCGAAAGTTATCGAAGGCGGTGCCAGAGCAGCAGCCAGAAGCACGACCGAGAGCAACAAGATCACAGATACAGCAGCGGCCTAGGTCTATGATGCTTTTAGGGAGCCCGGAGGCAAAAACGGTAGGGGTAGGGAGTTGGGCCACCGGTAAGGGGGCTGGCGGTGTGGTCACAGCATAAGATGGCCAGCCGAAGGAACGCCTTTGCCCAAAATCGATACAACTAGCTACGATAGTGCTATAGCCAGACTAATCCAATAGATTAGGAATACCCACTGGATGTGTAACAATTTGCCCCTGGCAGCAAGCTCACTCATTTTTCGAGTTATCAGCACTAGATATTACAAACAGTCCACCACAGCCTTCATAAGGATTTTCTTTCAAGTCTCAATATACCGACCAGAACTTGCTTTCATTTAAAACCTTTCCCTATGGACTCACACATGATATTAATGTTAGGCTTGTACACCACTACACACATTATCAATACTCATAGTTTCCTTACTGTCTCCACTTTTGCTACTTTGATATTGTGCTGTCTTTACGTCTCTGTTCGGTTGCTGTCATGTTTCTTCCTGAGGTTAGCGGGTGTTACAATGTACCTTTACCACTTGTTTTTTTCTGTCAAGAAGCTTTGGGTTATACTACGGTCTTTTTTTAGTTTGTTACTTAGTGGCGAAGTTTTGCTTCCCATTCTGGATGCTGTGTGTCCGAGAATCGGCATGAATACAATAGAGTGATGAACCTGGAGATGGGCTTTGAGTGTCGCGATTCCATTTATACCGGTGTCGAAACTGCTACAAGAGCATGGTGGCGGTGATGTGATATCTAAGCATCGATGATTCTCGGCAAGTTGTGCCACCCGGCTATGATATAGTCCACATGCTTCGACACATTCATATGCACACAAAACCCTTGACTCATGCCTCTCCGAAGGAATACCTAGCTAGATAAAGTCAGTCAGATCAAGATTATAAACTGCTGATATTAGATAGTATGTTCGTACAAGGGTTGGCGGGTCGACTTACTCTGGTGTTGAGCCCTTGACTCCTGCATAGGACATGCTGGTAGCTGTTACACAAATGTTACTCGTTACTCCGGAAAGACGAAGTATATGCATACCCAAGGCTTTGGTAAGATTCTGAGCTGAGCTCCCGTTATATTTGTAATATATATATATGTATAATGGGCATATGGATAAACAGTTCCGTGGTAGATCATCAATACCTCCCAACGCTATCATTAGTATTAATGGAGTCATACACCCTTTCCCCCTTCTCTACGCCCTAATTCTTGTAGGATGTAATAGTTCACTATGGTTCTAGAGATGATTAAACGTTATTCAAGTGGCTTAGGCACAGTTTCTTCGTATAGGATACCGGTTAAACGAAGGACGGAAAGATCGCACTCCTGAACTTCTACTTCTATTGACATCTCAACCTACTATTAGTCGAGGTAGCTGTGGCTAAACTAAAAGAAGACTTTTAAAATTGAATCAGCTTTATTTTTCGAAGCACTGGAAGGTATTTTTTTTCTCCGGAGTTTCCGTCCTGCTACGGTATGTTCCAACCAGACTATATATAAAGGATGAAAAAATTTTCTATCACGCTTGCGTCTCGGAAAGCACAAATATGTACAATGTACATTTATGAAGCTTTATTCTCATATTAGGAATTGATTATTATCAGAATCGATCTACTTCATTTTGCACTCCAAGCAAGATCTGCTCCACTAGTGTCCCTACCAGTTAGTCCCGTGCAGACCTGACGTAGCCGCCCCCGTTGCCTCCTTTAAATAAATGAAACTTGTGGCAACCAGACTAAAATGAAGCAAAAGCCTAGCACGTCAATGACAGCATCCCGGAAACAACGGCAGACTGCATTTTGGGTATGTCAAATGTCAATCTGTGTCTTTCAATCCGAGTGCTGGATACCTCTGTGTCGAGAGCCTTTGAATACGGAACTGGATTTATTCCGCGGGTTCCAGGTCTACTTAGGTGATCGATATCGGTGTGCTACAATCTCGGTGTTCGTGCAGACGGGGGGCATACTTCTTTAGCTCTCCCAGCAACCGTCATCATGCATGCACATGAATCTCGCTTAAGATAACCGGTACCGGTAACGAGCCTGAGATTGCTAGCGTTGTGGACTGACACAGCTGTATGTATCTCCTATCACGGGACCGAGTTATTCCAGTCTACGCCCTGATTCTAAGATCTTCAGGGGGCATTCTATTGGGTACTAATGTCCGTTTGGGGACTGGTCGATCGCTGTCGTTGTGCATGGAACTGTGTGAAATACCTGTTTGGGAACTGCTTAGGTATAGTTACGAAATCCGAAGTACGATATGCTGCCGGGTACCAGGGTTAATGGCTGTGTTTTTCAGTTGGGCGTCTAATGTTTGTCGTTCACGATACACTGGCATATCCGTTATGGGCCGCGGGTCCGTCCTAGTGGGTCTTGATATCGATCCGTGACCAGCATACCGTGCATGGGCTTGATGCAGTGAGCGGATGAATATATATCTTCCGAGCCGCCAGGCTAGTCCCATGTCGGAACAGTATGTGTTCGGCTACGGTTATGCTCGACTATGGTAATCATCCTCTCGTGCTCAAGTTGCAAGACTTTCTTGATGCTGCTTGTTACTCCGACTGAGCATGGGCCCCGTATCTAAGCCCGCTGTACCGATTTACTGCCATCTGTAGTAGCCGGAAGTCAATCTAGTGAGCCACTAACGTTACCTATACCTCTCCACATATATCGATCCTCATAGTCAAATCAATCAACCCTAGGCTGTCTTGACCTACAATTATTCATATTCACTCGCTCTCTCGATTGCTTCAACTCTCCAACTTTAATTTTGTTAGGTATTATATATATTTTCAGTATGGGTCACATGAATCCTTCGCGTTAGGCCGGCAAAATCCGTAATCGATCGAATTGATTAATTTTTACTATAGTGGCGGGGTGGGCAGATATGATTCCCCTTCATAGGAGCGGCAATGGGTAAATCTCTATCTATATAGTCAGGTAGATGGCCTCGGTCCCGGCGGCATGCAATATATAGCACGATCTCAGCGGAGTAGCAATGAGCTCGAGATATACGCTACTGACCTCATATATACATGGAAAGTACATATTGCCCCGAACTCCTAGTTATATTCTGCGCAAAGTCGGTCTAACATAAGTTGTCTGGAGTCGGTTTGTTGAAGTTCTACGTTAGACAGCATACTATACCCGTACTCAGCCATGGGTAGTGGGCTTTGTTTCTGCTTGCATGCAAAGGTGAGGGGTCACAAGCCTATTCACGAATTCTTGGTGATTGATGAGTTTGGCGGGTTTATTGTATGTAAGGTAAATTAAGATGTTATGGATGGGTGAACCTGCTTGGAAATCTCCGAATGGAGGTCATTTGGAGTCAAATTAGAGTAAGCACAAGTCGATCCCAACGGAGTGGTTTAAGCCTGACACCATACGCAATAGGGTTCCAATTCTGTAAGCGATTCAGGGGTCAAGGATGGCCATGGTTCGCACTGAATCCACGTGGACGGGTCCAAATCAAGAACTTGTATATAGGCCGGAATTCTACATGCTACATAAGCACTAGATCACCCGGGTGATACCCTATACTGGTAGCTGGGCCTAGCTGAAGTGGGGCCTGTTCATGCCCGAGATTGCGCAGTATGTGGGTGATCAACCAGACTATTCAGGCCATAATTAAGCATTACATATTAGAAGTATTAGCAGGTGCTTTCAACATGGAAATACCTAGTTACCAGAACCATGATCTTGGGCACTTGGCTTGACCTAATATTAGTAACCAACATAACACACAGGGCTATGAGCGTTGAGATATCGCGATTGGGCTGGGTACCCAACAATAGAGGGTCCGTCTTCCTGTCCCCAGCCAAAGCACCTTAGCCACCAGAACCATGCTTAGTTCAGTGGTCGGTGCGTCCAATTTGCATTTTGAGAACCCCTGCAGCTGCTATTCGATGGTACTTTTGACCATAGCCGAGTGCTTGCACTAAGTGATTTAACTAAGGTTTATTTGCTTTAGCTGGTCTGGTCTGTGTGGCTACGCACGGCAGATCAACTCGTGGATAAATGGTGTAGATATCGGAACAGACAGGGAGCGGCCTGGAACATGGGTCAAAAGGTCTGTGAACGCCGGATCATGGACTCAAGGGCACATTGCGGAGGACTCTTTTACTCTGGCGCATGGTCATTGTTACTGAAAACGTCTGTTCCGATTCACTTTTTTTTACGAGTAGATGACCAATTGGCCAGAATTAGGATGTCCCACAAGGGTACCTTAGACCACAATGTCGAGACTTGACCATGGGTCAATTCTTCTGAAGGTTCCAGAGATTGGCTATTAGAATTAATTTCACCATCTGCCTGAATTCAAACAAATTCAATTTTCCTTTGCATAGAGGGCTTTACTTAAGTAGGACTGACTCTTTATTCTTGAATCATATCATGCATTACCAACTCCCCAGCTTTGTCCTCCTTTGGGTAACTCAAGGGGACAAACTACTTAAGTAGGCTAAGCACTGGGGGTCAGCATGGATATACAAATGAATGGGGTAAATGGTGTGGGGGCATTTCACTCTACCGGTAAGTAGTTGCGCTTTCTCAACCCACGAGTTAAGGTTTAAAAAGCGAGTCCAATGCCCCTCAAGGCCTACTCCAAATTGTGAGAAGAGACGGAACGGATTTATCACCGGTATTTAAGTGCCGTAGCTCTTTTCACTACTTAACTATACACTGGGACCCACAGTTAAGGTGTAATTTGGGAGGGTTTGACTTGCTTAGCATACGAGATAGCAGTGCAGAATCGCCTAGGGACAACCTAACAGGAAGCACAACGGTTACCAACGCTCATTGTTTCTTCTACAGATCTCTATCCGAAATTCGTGCCTCACGATCTCTCGAAAGCAAACCTCAAGCCCCAAGAAGGGCCATCGACTGGCCTAGCACCTTCTTGCACCAATGCCTTCAAATCCAAGATTACCAGCTGCCACTGTGGGAGATATCAACAAACTTCTGAAGCAGTACACCACACGTTCGCCTACAGACACAGAGGACCCTCTCCCTGGTGTAATATTCAATGTCGTGGATCGTCTAGGAAATTCTCTCGTTTGTGCTGGAGATGGGCCTCGCGATGTGACAATCCCTGATGTTTCCATTGACGAGAAAACGGTTTTATTAATGGGTTCACTGACTAAGTTGGTCACGGTTATTGCCACTCTTATTATTGTAGAGAGAGGATTGATTGGACTTGATGATTGGGAAACTCTGTATAAGCTTGTTCCTGAACTTGCAGAGAAGAAGATCCTCAAAGGTTTTGATGCAAATGAAGAGCCAATCCTTGAAGAGGTACCGGCGTCCGCACCGAAGATTAGTTTGAGGCTGTTGTTGGCCAATATAAGTGGCTTCGGGACATCATTCTTTAGTGAGGATCTGTGGGAATTTTTTGAGAAGGATATCTGGCATGATGACATCTGGGGCGGGTGGGAGGCAATGGTCAAAATGCCATTGATCAATGTTCCCGGTGAGAAGTGGAATTATGGTGTAAGCTCCGATCTTTCTATGCGCCTGACAGAAAATGTCATAGCAAGCTCACAAAGTAAATCCGAACCTAGGTTGGGATAGACTACGCTGGGAAAGCTATTGAGAGATTAACGGGGGAGAAGTTTGGGGATTGGGTGAGTCTCTCCAAGTCGCTGCCGGTGATATAACTAACGAGCTCTCATTGAATTATAGTGCCAGGGAAATATCTTTGAGCCCTTGAACATCAAAGATACATCATGGGAACCTAACCCAAGTATGGTTGAGAGAATGATATCGGTGCATCACCGTATCGAGGACGGCGCTGTCATTCGTTCTCCCGCCATAAACTTCGCCCGCGTATCCCCTGCCAAAACTGGGCGAGGCCACCACTCCGCCGGCTCTGGGCTGTTCAGCACAGCGGAAGACTGGGGAGTGATCATGTCTACTGTCATGAATGGGGGCCTCTGCCATGCTACCAGCAAAAGAATAATCCAAGCAGAGACTTTGGAGAACATGTTCACACCTCAATTGGGGGCCCAGCATCTTCCACCACTATTACTAGAGGCTGCAAGGAAGGACTTTATCCACCCCACTAGTTATAGTGATTTTGATCTCGGTGATGTTCACAAGAATTTTGGACTCGGGATGATCCTAGTGGGGGGTAAAGAAGGGACGAAATCTACAGAAGGCGTTCGAGGGCTAACCCAGGGAAGTGGGTGGTGGCTCGGTACGGGGGCACTCTATTGGATTGACAGAACAACTGGAGTTTCTGGGTGAGTGAATTCCACTTCGCTAATATGCATGGGACTAATAGGGTTTCATGTTTCACAGAGTAATTGCCTCTACACTCATGCCTTTCTTAGGTCAGTCAATTTCTATTTGTATCCGCATTACTGGGATAATCTATTCCGCTTCCACTTCTCTAGTGAGATCGCTTCTAATAAGTGAGAACAGATCCTAAGTTTGAAGAACTTATCCACAAATTAGAGAGCGCAGTATATTCTGGTCTCCGGGAAGAGTGACAATAAATGGGGATATTACACGTAGGGGTAGGGCGGTACGAGATATATCATTATGTTGACAGGTGGCAGAGAGGGCGTTGGCAGTATTGACCGGGTTAGCAGCTTTCGGGCTCGGAGGTGATATATATATATCTATACATATATTTTGGGTACTCAAAGGAATGGTGTGAGTTGTTGGGCTATAGTGACATCAACAGGGTGGTATCTTCCTGGGATAAAAGGTGTCCGTATACTAATTCTAGATCTTTTACATACATACGTACAATATAGGTTATTTATCATAGTGCTATTTGGGAAATATAATTCTGGACTAGATCTCGCTATCTTTAGATACAAATGAAGGAGCTAATGCTAACACTACTCTCTTCACTGAGGGGGAGTGTATCGGACTGGAAATAGTCCTTTGTGAAACCTAGGCTGATCAGCAACGGAGCAGGCCACGAGACTACCGAAAGGGGTAGTTCCCGTTCTGGAGCTCTTAGCAAGCTTAGCATAGACGCTGACCTAGACCGGACGTATGCATGTATTGCAGCCGTTTTCAGCATAGGGATTCTCCCAAGATAGTTTGTGTTTGTATTCAGTTTACAGTTTTACGCAGGGAAAATCTTTAATATGAAAGCCTATTCAGGATGCATACTGAAAGGTCAAGCTGGAAATTTACAAAGAGCAGTTGTGTCTCCAGCAGCAGGGGCCACAGTCCAGAAAGCATGCAATCCTGGAGCCGGTAATGATAATATCTCAATATTATCTATTTCTCGTGACTAGAGCAAATACTTCTTGAGACTAGTATGGGAGGAAAGAAAGTATGGAGTAGGCAGGTAAAAAAAACTTGATATCTAAGGGGATTCTTTTAGGGTGGGCATCAAATATGAACACAATATTCCAAAACCTTCAAGGATACAACATCAAGCCAGAAAATCCTATTATCATGTTCGAAAAAATTGTATTATTGTGATTTTATACATTTACAATGGTGGCCATATTGCAAGTTGAATCAATATACTATTATGTATTCTTGGAAATTTTATCAGCCTATCACATACCCATATATGTTCTGGGCCGCTCGCGGGCATCGGCCGCCCGCGGGCGGCATACCCACTGTGCCGCTCACGGGCTATTTAAATAATTCCTCGATTTGGTGTATAACGTACCCGAATTTATAGTGGTTTACGAGTACTGGTTTACCAATAAAAAAAAAGAATTAATAACAGTATACCTATTCCAGCGACTGCAATAGGTTCATCTATTTACAAGTCGATCGGATCCTGCTCTAGTTGTCCAATTTGTATTCGTTCAGCTAGAGCTCTCAGTCATAGTCTGTTGGTACTTTCATATAT
>Ga0307511_10004075_pt1 | contig 14936 bp, 16 predicted proteins | sample 13_EM_MG_FD_200266 | JGI IMG/M metagenome (GOLD analysis project Ga0307511, IMG submission 200266) | Populus trichocarpa ectomycorrhiza microbial communities from riparian zone in the Pacific Northwest, United States - 13_EM | ecosystem: Host-associated > Plants > Roots > Unclassified | place... | reverse complement strand
TTTCATTTAATTTTTGTTATATTTTTTTTTTGTTACCCTAGATTACCATGGATCACTAGAGATAACACTAATTGAGGGAATATAGTTGCAATGAGGGCCAGAACGTTGGTAAAGTTGCTGCAAACAAGTACGAAGGTTCGCATTGATCGAATACGATTCCGCTTTGAATACCAATTCCCTTAGAATGCAACGCCTGGCTGCCAAGGTGCCATTTGGTGAATCAGGTTCCACTACCCCTCCACTTACCATCTAACAATCATTCCGCCTTTTGAAAAAGGATTAGGTGCTCCCCAAATCCCGCATATCAGAGGGAAAGGCGTGAAGGACAAACGTACACTTAGAGAAATACTCAACGATGACCTATGGCAAAACCCAGTGCACGAGATGATGAATATCGTATTTGCCTGGATGTTACAGCAGGCTAAGCGGCGACGACTAATGATAGAGGGAATGGAAAAAGAGTAGTGCTGGGCGATTGGTAGGGCAATGGATTATGGTCATGTTGGCTTTTATAAAGTGCAGGAACATCGACATTTAGGCTCTGTTTTGGTGTGCCTGAATCTGTACAATGAGGTAGGTGACAGTTTGCAATGAATATGAAGATTAATACGGATGAACTAGCAAAGTCTGTCCATGACAAGTAGCGAGGATCCGCGACAAGAACGATAATGCATGATGGTCTGCACATCGAGTAACGGGTGCCAGAAAGCTGAGAAGAGTAGAAAATGGTGTCAGAAGAGTAGAAACTGCTGATGAGAGGTAATTACCAGGGAGCAAATAATAAACAAGTGGTGCCAACAATCCGGGACAGTTGAAAATGATCCGTGACAGGTAAAAATAGTCTGTGACAGATGGAAGGAAGGCATGGCTGGTGTCAACAAAGCAGAAAGAGGGAGTGTGAATATGTCCAATAGGGCCAATGGGTAGAGCGCGGCAGAAGGGGCAATGATAGGAAAATACCAAAGAGATATGAGCCTTGGCGAGTAATCGGTAGCTCACCGATTAATCGCGAGCCGAGTTGAGGAAGCCAAAAGGCTACTCCGCGAGTTGCAAGGAGCCCAAAACTCGCTCGCTGGGCCGAGTCTTAGCGACCCGAGCCGAGTTGTACTCGACTCGTGGAGCACACTATCTAAGAATTGTTCATATTCTGCAGATTGTTGAGTGTAATGGGCGATGACAATAGTAGCACCGTGAGCTATTTAACAGAGTCTATACTAACTCCAGAGTGATAGTGTATGTCTGTTATTGATTCCGCTAAGTCGAGGACTCAGAGGGTCTTTGATAGCATACAGATTTCCCAAGCGGGAAGAGAATTAACATGTGTAATCTCTCTTTATTAAAGCTATCTAAGGCTTGTCTGAACTCTGTGTAAAGTGGTCTGATTTGAGAATCCTCCTCCAGAAGGGCGGAACAGTTCAGTAGTTATGCGAGCCCCCAAGCCTTCTGAAGTCTGAAAAACCTGTCTTCTGGCGTTTCAAGGAAACCTGCTTTCTGGCCATCCCAGAAAGCACTCCTCCATGACCATACATACAGGGGTGGGAGGTGAGGCCTCCAGTACTCAGAAATACAGGTGTGGAAGCTTACTGCATCATGATAAAGAAAAGTACATAAGGACCTGATATGCTCAAGGAAGTAATACATAAAGTACTATGCTCGGGCTATCTGGTATACATGATAGGTGGTAGGAAATGCGTTGTAAGACAAATATATGAAACGGTCTTCCATTACACTTCCCCACTTAATAGGATTTCCTACTTTTGTAGTCTTACCCAAGCTGGAGGTAATCCGAAATAACAAGTGCAAGCACAACAGTTATGAGAATAGCAATCTTCGCAATGAACAGTAGGAGACCAACGTAACTTCCAAATCATCCATAGTAAGCATTCATGATATAAGGAACATTGAAAACATCTGATAGATACCTGGTTTGCTATACCCTCCTCCATTATTAATTTAGAACAACAATTAAAACAACAGGAAGGAACACGATATTGCCATGTTAATTCACCCGGTGTGAATCAGTACTTTAGGAAAACATGAAAGATATCTTCTACAAGGTTGGTAGCAGCACAGGTGAGGTCTTGATCGTCAGAACTGAGGGCGAGAACTCTCTCTCTTTCAGTTTGAATAATTGACATAGGGGTTTCTCAAGTGTGATACTTCTGGTGTTTCTTGTAGGATCTTTGTTGCTTCAAGGTGTTGGAATAGTTTCCACTTGTCCAACAGTTTTGAATGATTTCAAGGCTGATATCTTCGAAGTTGATCCCCTCATCATCATCACTTCCATAACCTTTCCATCATACCAGGTATTGGCTTTTGCTAGTATGTGGAGTACTATGGAATTCGAGTACTCGTTCGACTTCGTATCTTCCTTCCGTTACTTTACCAGGTTGTTCCTCGTGGTGACCTGGTAAGTTGATTGAATTGTTTTCAACTTAAGGTTTGATCTTTCTGAGGTGGAAGGTATTGTGGATAAGAGAAAGTCGACTGTAGGTTAATTGGTAGATGTTCCCCTTCTTGTTGACGTGTTTGATGCGGAACAGTCGGACCCATCTAGGCTTCAGTTTCCTAGATGTGTTCAAGAGGTTGATATTCTCCATGGAAAGGAGAACCATTTGGCCCTCTGAAAGAAGTGGTGGAATAGACCGCTTCTTGTTGGTTTGATTGGCCTCCTTGACTTTGGAGGAGTATAGGTTGCGAGAGTTGGCAAAATGACGTTCCTCTGCAGGGATATAAGTAGTGACCAGGTAGGGGAAGGAAGATGGGCCTAGCAGTGCTTCAAAGTCTAGGAACAAAAAGATACTACTGTGTTGTCTTGCGGTATTGTCTCAAAAGTTCACCTTTAGCTGGATCTCTGAGAGTTTGGGCAGCCATTCGTTTCCTTCAACCTGGCATGCTCATGCTTCTTGAAGTATTACCTTGTTGGCAATTTCTGACTGACCGTCCGTCTGAGGGTGGTAGGTGGTAGATGGTTCCAACTTGATTCCCTTTCATCTGCCCAGTCCATGAAGTGGTCTGAAATAAAGAGGGTGTGTCGCTCAAAAACAATAGAATAGGGATAACCGATAACAGAAGAAACGTGCATATAAAAGGTATCAGTGCACTTCACTGCTGTAAGGTTATCAGAAACTGGAATGAGAAACATAAATCCTGCTTATCTACCACAATCATCCAAAGTCTTGAAAAACAAATCATATGATCATCTTCTTAAGGGATGTTTGTGTATAATGTAGAGCAATTAGTGAAAACAAGAGACATCTTAAGAAAATCCAAACTGATATCCGTCCAGGCTCTTGCAGGAACATGTAACATAGTTACTTGTCCTAGTGGTAGATTGTGGCTATACTTCGTCCCTTGACAGATATCGCAACTTGCCACTTATTTCTTAACGAGCCTTGAAAATGTCGTTTAGATCGAACGGGCTTGGTAGAACCAGCCTCCATTCTTCTTTCTCATTCTTCTTGTACAACAAACCGTTGTCCCTGCTTGCTCCATTCGTTCCTTCCGAAGCGTTGTAGAGCTGGCTCCCCATGTGGCATATTCTGATACTTGCGATGTAGGCATCCCTCATGGTATTATCTTTGTCATCGTTAGCAACGAGATAGAAGTTAGGGTCGTCTTTGGGGCCGTCTTCGAGATCGAGGTATCTCTTTGGCATATTGGTTGCTGGCACGATTCTATTACTGAGGTCTGCATCTGCCTTGCGATTTACCTCGTGCGTTGATGCATAGTGTCTCTCGCCTTTGCAGAAGTTCCAACTATGAGTAGGAGTGGGTGCAGGAGGAATAGATGTCTTCTCCTGTCTTTGAGGATCTTGAACAATGTTGCTCTCCTCGCTGGTGGCATGGCGTTGCTGGTGCATAAATCCCACTCTTGGCACATATCTCATAGGATTAGTGGGAGATAGGAGGGTGTTATGACCTTGATTAGATCCGCTAGCTTCTCTGGAAGCTGCATTAGGTTGTGATCTGGTGGTGACAGCAAAAGAGTGGACGGAACGTCTTTCCTCGTCTGGCACATTCTTGATGTTGTAGTCCTATGGGTTGTTTTGTACTGGTTGCTGAACACATAGTTCGTGGTGAGCAATCGGGGTGTTCCTGATTGCCCATTTTTCCGCAGGCGACATGTGATTGGGGTTTGGAGCTTCTTTGATATTAAGCTCAATGATGTCAATATCGGGAGTCTTAGGGGTGTTGTTAGAAGGGATAATGGTAGCTTTCAATTGCCATGATTCTCATTGACTCGGCTGGAATTCCTTCCCTTCTGATAAACTGCCTCCGCTAGCGTGAAGTCCAAATATCCGTGTCAATAGGTTCTGCAAACTGAGGACCTGGTGGTGGGAAAGTAGACATTCCTATTCTGGTGCGAGCTACCGTACGAGCAGCAGTAGTAGTCGTGATAGTCGGTATTGTGCTTCTTTCGATGTTGCTTGTAGTATTCCCAGGCATCATTGACAACATTTGTAATGATGGAAGGAATATTATCGTCATTGGTGATGGAGGAGTTATTATCTGCAGAAGTGCTGATGTGAAAATAACCTTTTAATTGATCATGTTCCACAACGTGGGAGTGAGGATCGAACTCATACCCGTTAAACATTTCTTCAGGGATGGTGGAGAAGGTATACTCATCTGATTGCATTTCTTCCTCCTTGCGTAGTCTTTGTAGTCTCTGTCATTCTCGTCGTCGAGATAGGGACAAGATGGGTGGTGAATGAGACTTTTGTCATGGCCTAGGCACTTGTTGTAGTCGCAGTCCATATGGTTGAAATTGATGCAGCTACGCGAAACCATCATGAGTTCTTCTGGCACTGGAGATATAGATAGGTTGTTGGTAGTAATAGAAGTGTCTTGAGGTTCTATATTGTCTTCTGTGGAATCGATGCTCTGTGGAATGAAGTTTTGTTACTCCATTCGATCGAGGCAGTATTTATGCTTCCTAAATAGAGCCTCTGCCAACAGGTTTTCTTTTCCAGCTGTATGTTCGATTACCAAGTCAAACTCTCGCATATAAGCTGGCCAACGAGGTAGCTTCTGAGATTTTTGTAGTGGCCGGAGGTATTAGAGTAGTGGTTGGTAATCTGTAAGCACTGTGAATATGTGGTCTGGCAGTTGAGCCTCAAAAACCTTCAGGAAGTCAACAATAGCGAGAAACTCCTTTTAGTGGGTGGGGCACATCACCTGTGTGGGGCTGAATTTTCGAGAATGAAAATGATAGGGAAAAATTGATGCTAATTCTCCTTGTCCTATCCATGATCCTAGTCCAATATCACTACCATCACATACCAGGTATTTTGGCGCCTCAGAGAAGTGGTCCCAAGGTTTAAGAATTAGTGGAGAGTTCACAAGTTCTTTGATTTTCTCGAGAGGCCTGGTATGGGTATCCGTCCATCTCCTAGGTGCCTTTTGGCCTTGCAGTTCTGACTGGGTGCTTTACCAAGAGGCCACTTCTGGACACAATTTGCTTAGGAATAGGACAACGCCAAGTATACCTCGGGATTCCCGGCGGTTGCTGGGAACCTTGAAGTCCAATATGTTCTTGCGCTTCTTAGGAACCATATTTAATCTATCTGAAGTTAATACATGACCTAAGATATCTAGACGTTTGGTGAAGAACGAGCATTTACTAGCCGTCAACCAGAACATCTCATCTAGGAGTCGTGGTAGAACCTTCCATAAGGTAGCTACATGTTCGTCATATGTATCTGAAAAGATAATAATATTGTCGATGTGGATGACAAGGTCCTTGATGACCATGTTCTTAAAGATTTCATACATGGCTTATACCATGGGGGCAGTAGAATTGCAGTCGCCTTGTTGCATGATGTAATTGCGGTAATATCCCATGTGTGTGGGGAAGGTGCAGTGTTGTTCCGAGTCTTCTTCCATTCTGATGTTGTGGTAGCCATTTGCTAGGTCAATCTTCCTTCAATAATTCCGAGCAGCGACTAGCTCCATAAGTTCCTCAATACATGGTAGGTGTGTGTGGGTGAGGTCAACACCTTAGTTCTGATCCCTGGCGTCTAGGATGCGCTGTGGTTTGGTGGGATCATCTAATTTGGCTTGTACCAACAGAACTACCCCATGAGTATCATGTTCTGCACAATAAATCCAGCCTGAGGCTACTTCCTCAGTGAGCTGTCTCTTAACCTCTGCATAAAATTTGGAGGGTGAGGGTCTCCATTTTGGTACCTATGTAGACCCGTGTTTCGGGCATATTGGGTCGTTGATAGTTCTGAGGGGTGGCAACTCGTTGGTGTGGTTGCCGGAAATATCTTTGCAAATTCAACAAAGGTGTTGAATTCCCGACTTTCTCCGAGACTCATAGCTGAGCCTGTTCATTCCGAGAGTGGAAGAAGATACTCTGATACCTCATCTTCTATCGTCAGTGCAGCAGATGTAACTTATCCCGTAGCAAGCCCAGACTTTACCCATTCCTTGAGTGCAACATGTGCCATTTCTTCAGGTTCGATGGTAATAGGCTTTGGTCCCACTGGGATTAAAGCATTCAGAGCTGTAAGCGCTGGCTTGCCTGGGATCATATCCCAGCCTGCGGGATGAGCAATATAGAGTGTTCTTATTTCTGTATATCCGCCCAAGTCCATTGGGACATCACATGCCTTTTCAATTACACTCTTCGAACCTTTTATCGCGGTGTTGAGTGACTTCTTGTCGATTCCATAGGTGGATAGGCAGCATAGGTGCACGAATTGTGCATAGATGAGATCCCCGCCCGTGGACTCTAAATTCACAAGGGCTGATGCAGGCTGGCCGTTAACCTTGACCCGAAGCCTGCGGTAGTCTAATTCTTCAGTAGACTGGGGTTGTGCCTTGGTTCTGCCCATAAGTGGTTCTTGGCGATAACTGGTTTGCTGGTGTATTGCAGGGATAGGACTTGTATGGCGGTGCGCATACGTACTTTGGATATTCGCTTCATGCATTCCTTAATGGTATGACCAGGTGCGCGGAACCATAGACACTTCCGTTCCCTGATCAACTTCATCTTGTCTTATGATGTTAACGTCTTGTTAACCACTTGCCAGTCTAGATCCTTGGTGGTTATTGTTGTAGTGGCAGGGGTTCTTCCAGGATTAGAACTTGTTTTCTTGTTGTCCGTCATCCGATCACCGCAGTGATTTCCACTAGGATTCGGAGCTGGTAGAGTAGTGCGCTGTCGAGCAGGTTTCGGTGTAGTTGAGATACGCCCATGTTTTCGAGTAGCCTCATATAATTCCGCTTTCTTGACCAGATCGTGGAATGTCCAATAATCAAGTATTTGGGGAACTAGGGTGGTTTCTATATAGTCAGGTTGGTGATTCAGGAATATCCTGGGTTTGACTTCTCCTGAGATAAAATGGTTTCCATCCTTGTAGATAAGTTTAATCTGAAGTTCTTAAAACCAGTTGGCAACGGTTTTGATACTCATATATCGTCCATCCATATTGGGTGATGTGACCTCCCAATTCTTCCATGGGAGGTCCTTCCTAGTGGAAGGGATAAGGAATTGCCGTAGCACTAGCATGAAGCTGAAAAAGGATGTCTTGTCCTTTTCCTTAATGAGTTGGTGATTAGAAATAGTAAGGGTGCTGCCTTGCAGTTTGAATCCTATAAAGTCTAACACTTCTTTCGATTCCAATCTTATACCTTTCATACTTAACTATCTCTGTATCGCGTTGACCCATGTGTCAAAATACTGTTAGTCTCGCCATTTCTTATCTCAACTGTTGAGATCGTCTGGAGCATCAATCTTGATAGCCTTCATCCATTTGGACATTTTTGATCACATTTCAGGTTTCACAATTCCTGTTGTCGTTTCCCATTGTTATTGGTCTGGTGTCTTACCACGATCTGCCCATTTCTTTATCTTCTTGATTTTCTTCGGTTTGCCTATACATCTTTGACTGTGGACTGATGATCTACTGCTAGAGCTGCCACTGCTAGAGCTACTATCGTATCCATCATCATCTCTTCCACCAGGGGTTATGCCCCATCCTAAGGGAGAGGTTTGGTCCTCATCGTCTTCTCCGTTATGTGGGATACCGGTATCTGACTTACGTTTCACAATTTCGTCTTCTGGCACGATGCCAGTTTGAGATCCTGTGCTGACTTCCAGGGTGGAACGTTGTCTGGTGGGCATCATAGGAGGGTCCCTTCTGTCTTGTCCTTTTGGTCGTTTGCCTATAGGTGGGTCCTCAAATTGCCCTGGTACAACAGTTAAAAGGAGGTGCTGCCCATATAGCATACACAACATTATATCATCCCATTCCCTCAGAACACAGTGAGGTTCTATGAGTTGTGGAATTTGGGGGCGTTTGAGGCACTCCATAAGCACCGTGGTAAGCTCCAAGTCGTTACTTTAAAATGGAATAGTTGTGTTCCAAAGATAGTATTTGGTTGTTGCTTCAAGAAGGTGTTGGATGTCTTTTGGGTGAAAGCAGTGCAGATACATAAGCCTTTGTGTAAAGGCGAGGATATCATGTATTTGTGCTTGCACTTATTTCCAGTTTGTTTCTGCCATAGGTGGTAACTCAAATATCCATGTGGTGAGGGGAAAGTCTTCTTCTGGTTTCTGTTTATCCATGCTGTAGATGGTGAGAGGTGGTGGTTTGACTGATTCCATGAACGTCTCAGGTTCGGGAGTGTCTCTATTCTTTCGTAGTGTGTTGGAGATTAACTTCTTGAAGTCTTCAGGAATTATAGCTAATCTTCGTGACTTGTTGTAGGTGTACGGCTTGTCCATCTTGGAGGCCATAATGTCGGTTACTCGTTCGGATATTATGAGTTATTTTTCTCTTTATCCGTATATTGTTGGGACAAGTATGTGAGTGAAATCCCATCGACTTCGGAATACTGTGGCTCGGGTGCCTGTTTGATATGTTGGCAGGGTAGTGGGAATGAAGGTAGGGCGTATGCTGGTTCGTCGTTTTCTTCTGCTCCTATGACAGTAGGTACTCCTTAGGAGTGGGTTATACGAACGAAGCCTAAGATGCCCTTCCCGATGGAAGGTTTAGTAGATTGTGAGGGTGGTGGCAAGAACACTGTGAGGTGGTCTCCTTATATGGAAGAATTGGATAGCTCAAACTCCGCGAGTTTTGAGCTGATACCAACTGAGAATGGTTCAGTTGGGAAGAAGGATAGATGTGCAATGCCTGTGAAGAATCTGGTGTTGGATGGAACAGGAAGTAACTATGTAGTTCCTGCTGTTCTTTCGTATATTTCTTCTAATGGTGAGAAGAACGAGGGTGACCCATAGGATGGTGAAGCGTATTTGTACGCTCCAATGATTCCTGGGAAGTATGGTGGTGCCATGTCTTATGCTCTTGGGTAAAAGAAGTTGAATAGGGATTGTAGTTGCCAGGAGTGCAAGGGTGGTGTCGATATTGGTGGGGTGAGGTGATGAAATGAGGGTGGAATTGTTTAATGGTGTATACCACTGCCTATTAGAGCCCTTTCTTGTCCTGCACAAGGTCTTCTGTTGATTGCAGGTTGACAATATCTCTGTCTTGGTGGTGGATTCTTGTTTCTAGCTTTCGTTGAATATAACATGTTTTATTGAATATGTTGACGTCCGATATAGGTGATACTTGAAAAGCCATTGTAAAAATACCAACGGGTGATTAGTCCGTGGTGGCAGTTAAAACAGTTGGATTGTTTTGTGTATTACAAAAAATGTAATGGGCAATGCCAATAGTAGCACTGCGGGCCGTTTAACAGAGTCTATACTATTACCAAAGTGATAGTGTATTTCTGGTATTGGTTCCGCTAAGTCGAGGACTCAGAGGGTCTTTGAGAGCATACAGATTTCCCAAGGGGAAAGCGAATTAACAGCTGTAATCTCTCTGTATTGAAGCTGTCTAAAACTTGTCTGAACTCTGTCTGAAGTGATCTGATCTGTGATTCCTCCTCCAGAAGGGCGGAATGGCTCAGTACTAATACTAGCAGCCAAGCCTTCTGAAGTCTGAAAAACCTGCTTTCTGACCGTTCCAGAAAGCACTTCTTCATGACCATAAATACATGTGTGGGAGGTCAGGCCTCTAGCACTCAGAAATACAGGTGTGGATGCATCATGAATCATGATAAAGAAAAGTAAATAAGGATCTGATACGCTCAAGGAAGATATACATAAAGTACTATGCTCGAGCTAACTGGTATATATGGTAGGTACTAGGAAATGCGTACTAAGACAAATATAAGAAACGGTCTTCCGTTACAATCTTTCTGCAATACCATAGATTGAAATCAAAGAGGATTTTCTTAAGATGTCCTCTGTTTTTACTTATTACTCTACCTTTTACTCAAATTTTGCTTTGGAAGACGATCATAGGATTTGCTTTTCTAGACTTTGTCTAATAGTGTGTAAACTATCAGGATTTATGTTTCTTATTCCAGTTTCTGATAACCTTATAGTGGAGAAGTGCACTGATATGGTTGATACACACATTGCTTCTGTTATCAGTTATCCCTATTATATTGTTTTTGATCGAGACACTCTCTTTATGTCAGACCATTTCAAGGATTAGGTAGCAAGAAAGGGAATTAAGTTAGACCCATCTACTGCATAAAACTCTCAGACGGACGCTCGGTCAGAAATTGCCAATAGGGCAATTCTCCAAGCAGTATATGCATGCAAGGTCGAAGGAAATGAATGGCTGCACAAACTCTTTGAGATCTAGCTGACCCGGAACTCTGGAGACAACACCTTCAACATCAGCAAAAAATAATTGGCATCCTGATGTACAACCATTTCGTCCGGAAGCCAGCTTCCGTCACGTGCCTCTTGTGCTTCCGGACGCCTAGCCAAGTTCGGCCTAATCCCAATGCCCTGCATTCTTGTTCAAGTGTCATGTTCCTTAGTTCCACATGTTGGTTGTGGTGATACATCGATCAACCCCGTCGCCATCTCCGACGTTCCAAATGGGTCAGTGGACGTTCGCGATGCCTCTTCTCCTAAGCCAGGCTTACATTGCCTGATGTTTCCACTGTTTTACTCTCAACTCTAAATTACATTATGCACATTCCAATTCAAAATTGTATCCTATTCAATTTCCATTGTGTATCTCATTCCAAGTATGTACATCAATGCGATTATTTACTAGATACAAATTATTTCGGTTGATGGTGATTAAGTGTGCCATCCCCTCGATGTCTCCTATATGTACCACATGGTTTATGAATGGGGTGCCGATATGCACCATGGCTTCGGGGCCATCTGGCGTCTGGGATCCGACTACCGTGAGCCGAAAAATGTGGGCAAGTCTGTAACTCGTATTGGCATCGATAACTCGCAGTTTGAAAAATGCATCTAGCTCCGCTGGATTCAGACCATCCAGCCCTCCTATGACCTTTGTGCCTGCAGTGGCCTTGGGACGTCACATAAACACCTAGTCATTGCGCCTGTCTTGCTTTCGGAATATTTTTGGTCCCGTACACCTCATACGGTGTAGGTTGTACCCATCATCATTAAACGTGAGCACTGCGACTTGGAGAGTATTAAATGCTTTGGGCGGGTCATCCATTAAACGTGCGACATCAGAATCCAGCTGCACAGATGAGGTAAGGGGATGGTTGTGGCCGAGATAGCTGCCTGTGAGTGTTTGGAGGTTGGTGAGTTTGTAAATTGCCTGCCATGTTTGGATATTGTACATAGTCTTATTACACATGCCCCCTTGGAGCTTACTCCCAGTGAGGTCGGCACTGACGTCTTCAGGTAGGTGTAAGCTAGAACGTGTCAGGTGAATAATATCGCATATGTCTTTGGACATATGGTCAAGTTCACTCAGCCATTGCTGGATATTTCGTTTCCCGCATCGCAAAACTGTGTACCTGCATGTACGTTTGAATTATTTGCGGCATGGTGTTGATGTGATTGATATGACGGTAGGTATCTATCAGAGACTTGTGGGAGGCTTCACATATTTCTGTGGAATATTGCGGCAATGACCCGTATCTCGTTATCTAGTCTGCAAAGTGGGAAATGAGATAAATTTTGGGGAAGTTGTAATATGCTCCCATTGTTAGGAAGTCGTGGACCAATTCCTTGGTTTCTAGTCTTAACTCTTGTTGGAGTTTCTGCCTTTTGGCGGAGGTTTGTGGACGTAGGTCATCCGACGCCAATAGTCATTAATGCTCCTCAAGCAAGCGTTGGGATGCCTGCTTCGCCGCATTATTGAGTGACTTCGTTGCTTGAAAACGTAGGCATACCTCTTTGTATTTGTGGAAGTCCTCTAGGTATTCCTTCATGGATTGTATGGTTCCGGGGGTGTGGACTTGGTATTGTGCAATGAGGATATAGTGGGTTATATACCTAATACATAGAATGCCATTGTGACAGAGTGGCTTGTGTTGGTAGGCAATCGGATCAGTGTCGGTCTTCCGACTAAGGGCAGTGGTGGAGACTCCAACCAGGACGCATGGGAGGTTGCGCATTTCTTACCCTTGCCACTGTGTTATGGAGCGGTAGGCTTTGTAGGGCCCAGTAAATCCCGGGAAGGGGGATAGTCTCGACCATATGTAATTAAAGGTCGTCATGTGCCCGACATATTCAAGGAATTCTTGGACCCATTTCATCAGATGGATCATTATCCTGAGGAGCAGTGTAGGGAGGGTATCGGGTCATACTATTTCATGGGGTTAAAAAGGGTTATATGCCAGAGTGCGTTGTTCACATTTTTGACCCTGTTAGATTCCAATTGTTCAAAGTTGGAATTGTGATGAGCAGTGGCATACCTGGAGTGTGGTCGGGTATCGTATGGAATATCTGGGAGGTCTTTAAATTTATCGGGGGGGGTGATGAAAATTGGGCAGCGGTTGGATGTTATACCGTGGATCATATTATTTTCCATATGGTTTGCTAACTATGCTGATAGATTAGGAATGCAACTCTGTACATTTTCATCGCTACATACCATCTCGACACCTTGATGGCTCCTGGTGTCGGACAACGGACTCAGAATGGAACTTAAGATATTGTGGGTGATCTGTACCAAATCCAACTCTTGATCTTCTGCTGGCTATGTGGGGATTTTTTCAAGACACTTTGAGGGAATAGGGAGGAGAGCGACAGGTATCCAGGCATTCGTCGTGGGTTTGTTGCGCACAGTAGACTTTATATTCCCGATGCTCATGTAGAGAGGCCATAATTTCATGTCTTCAGAGAAATTTGTCAGATGTGTTTGATCCAACGCCAATAAGATGGGAAGAAGTGTGGATCCAACAGGAATCTGTATCTGTCTGATGTGAGCAAACGGATGTGGATATGCATTTTTGGGGAGCATACTTGGTGATCCCGCCACCATATTCCTATATTTATTTTGCCGTAAATTCTCTCATTATCCATGTTAAAAATCTTGACGGGTTACCACAACATGTGGCAAACAAAGGCTTGTGGTTTCAGTAGGTATTTTATACATGGTAAGATATTGTAGTATCTGAACTCCAACTTGGGATGCAATGCATATTGAACGTCGCCTGTGCGGCATGGTGGATCATGAATCATTTGGGCCGTTTGTTTATAGAATGTATAAACCGATTTGAATGAGTAGTCTGACGTCGGGCGGTCGTCTTGGGAGGGAGGCAATATGTTGTCTCAAAGAAATCGTCAATTCGAGTTTTTGGCACTTTACTTAAGGTCAAAAATAATGGTAGCTTGTAATCTCTAGGATGGCGGAAGGGGTAAAGATGCTTATATTCCGGGGATCACTGCTTCGAGAATGAACAATCTCGCACAGGCTGCCCCGCTCGATATCTGGTGGGAAGAAGCCATATCACGTCGGATGCATAGGGCTTTGTGTCATCTGCATGGTTTGTGGAAGCTGACATTTAATCAATAGTTTCCATATCGGAATCACTCTCCGCTTCTGCATCGTTGTTTGTGGGTTCCCAGTCGACGTAGAGCCCTTGGATTCCGGCGGGCTCAGCTTGGTCAATATCGGCATCCCTGAGGTCCGAATGTTAAGGTTCTGGGTCTTGTATTGTAGTGCTTGCGGTTTTGCTTGCTACATTTTCTTTTTCGGGTTCTGGGGGAACCTCTGTGACGTCAGGTTGCCAATGGATAAAGGGAGAAAATATCTGCTAAGCATGTTCCGAATGCTTATTCTGGATATGATTTGAATAGGCTCCGCCTGAAGCGTAAATGTTGTTCCACCAATGACAGGGTGTTTTGTGGGAGTTCATGGGAGTCTTCGATAGATTCTGCGTATTGTTTGATGCATGAAAGTTCTAACAATGACATACGTTGAACTTTCTGTAACCAGGGTCTCATGCTGACTAGTCACGTCGGCATGTGGAACAACTGGGCCTTAACGCTACTTGGGTCAGTCTGGCATGCGACTTGGAATCCTAGAGGGTCTAATATGGCTTAGTGTGGAATATTATGGGCTTGGAAGATCATGGGCTTCGAATTAAACTGGTGTGTCGATGCATGAACTAGATAAAACAATTTCCTACTGGGATATTCTGCGTTGAGGCTCTAGCTGAGTAGTGGCGTCGGGATTATGGCTAACTTATGCTTAAAGCAAATGGGGTCAGTCGTGGTATACGCCTTGTGCGCAATAGAATCTTGGAGGTTCTAATATGGTATAGTATGCAACGTTAAGCCAAGCTGAAACATATTGAGCTAGATAATGGACCCAAAGAAATGTTTCGAAACGTTGTTCATCTGGAACTAGGAACAAGTTTTCTAACTAGGATATCCTTCGTTAAGTCCGAGGCCGATTTGTCAAATTGGCTTTGCAAAAGGGTCTGGAATTAGTCCCGTTCGTGTCAATCTGGCATTCTCACTTGTTAGGCTGGTTGGCAAGACCGCTCCTGTGAAGGCCACCGCGTACACAACGGAATCTTGGCCCATCTACTCTCCCATAGTGTGGAACATCAGGGGCATTGAAACAATAGAATGGTATTGTACAGTATCAAGTCATTTTGAAACATATAAGGACCTTT
>Ga0307511_10004074_pt1 | contig 14943 bp, 15 predicted proteins | sample 13_EM_MG_FD_200266 | JGI IMG/M metagenome (GOLD analysis project Ga0307511, IMG submission 200266) | Populus trichocarpa ectomycorrhiza microbial communities from riparian zone in the Pacific Northwest, United States - 13_EM | ecosystem: Host-associated > Plants > Roots > Unclassified | place... | reverse complement strand
AGACCCTGGGCCTGAAACTGGGCGACAGGCTGACTTACGAAGTGGCCGGGCGGACTTTCGAGGCGCCGATCACCAACCTGCGCAAGCTGAACTGGGATTCGATGCAGGTCAATTTTTTCGTCATCGCCAATCCCAGGCTGCTCGAACCTTTCCCGACCACCTTCATCAGCTCCTTCCATCTGCCCGCCGGCAAGGAAGGCGTGACCGATGAACTGGTGGCGCGCATGCCCAATCTCACCGTGGTCGACGTCTCGGCGCTGATCCGGCAGGTGAAAGGCGTGATCGACCAGGTGGTGCAGGCGGTGCAGTTCATTTTCCTGTTCACCCTGGCCGCCGGCATCACCGTGCTGTACGCGGCGCTGACCGCCAGCGCCGACGAGCGTACGCGCGAGGCCGGCATCCTGCGCGCGCTCGGGGCTTCCTCGATCCAGCTCAAGCGCGCCCAGTGGGCCGAATTCATCCTCACCGGCGCCCTGGCCGGGCTGTTCGCCTCGGCGATCGCCTTCGGCGTGGGGCAGGCGGTGACCATATTCGTGCTCAAGCTGCCGGCCAGTTTCAATCCCTGGCTGTGGATCGCGGGCGTACTCGCCGGTGCCTTGTGCACCGTGGCGGGCGGCTGGCTGGCCTTGGCGGGAGCGCTCAAGCGCCCGCCGGTGGCGACTTTGCGGGAAGCGACCTGATGGCCGAGCAGCAACAGGAAACCGCGGCCTACGAGCTGCTGGGCGGGGAACAAAAAATCCATGCCCTGGTGGACCGCTTCTATGACTTGATGGATGAGGTGCCGGAGTACTACGGCGTCCGCAAGCTGCACCCGGCCACGCTGGAAGGCTCGCGCGAGAAGCTGAAAATGTACCTGTCCGGCTGGCTGGGTGGCCCGCAGCTGTACATCGAGCGTTACGGGCATCCACGCCTGCGCGCGCGCCACCTGCCGTTCTCCATCGGCAAGGGCGAGCGCGACCAGTGGCTGGCCTGCATGTTTTCGGCGATGCAGGACGTGGAAATCCCCGAGGCGCTGCAGCAGCGCCTGCAGGAAGCATTCTTCGGTACCGCCGACTGGATGCGCAACCGGGAAGATTAGAGAAAAAGAACATGGAAGGTTTATTGATCTGGGTCGCCGCGCTGGGGGCGCTGCTGGCAGCCTTGCTGGCGGGGCTCGCATGGCTGAAGGGCGGCAAGGACGGCGGGGACAATCTCGCGCCGCGTTTTGACCGTCTGGATGCCAGCGGCGAGCGTACCGAGCGCGAGCTGCGCCAGGAAGTGCGGGTGGCCGCGCAGGATAGCCGCAAGGAACTGGCCGACGGCATGGCGCTGTTCCAGCGTACCCTGAGCGAGCAGGTCACCAACAGCAACCTGGTGCAGAACCAGAAGATCGATTCCTTCGCGCAGACCCTGGCCTCGCTCACGCAAAAGAACGAGGCCCAGCTCGAACTGCTGCGCGCCGATGCGCGCGCCGGCCGCGAGGAGAACGCGAATACCTTGCGCCGCTTCGGTGAACAGTTGCAACAGCAACTGGTGGTGCTGACCCAGTCCAATGAGCAGAAGCTGGGTGAAGTGCGCGCCACCCTGGAGGCGCGCCTGAAAGACATCGAGACCCAGAACGCGGTCAAGCTCGAGGAGATGCGCAAGACCGTGGACGAGAAGCTGCACGCCACGCTCGAACAGCGCCTGGGCGAGTCGTTCAAGCTGGTGTCGGACCGCCTGGAACAGGTCCACAAGGGCCTGGGCGAGATGCAGACCCTGGCGATCGGCGTCGGCGACCTGAAACGCGTCTTGACCAACGTGAAGGCGCGCGGCACCTGGGGCGAGGTGCAGTTGGCGGCCTTGCTCGAACAATCGCTGACGGCGGAGCAGTACGCGGTGAACGTCGCCACCCGGCCCGGCAGCGCGGACCGGGTCGAATTCGCCATCCGCCTGCCGGGCCAGAGTGACGGTTTGATCGCCGGCCAGGTGTGGCTGCCGATCGACTCCAAATTCCCGGTTGAGGACTACGAGCGCATTGTCGCTGCCCACGACCTCGCCGATCTTGTCGGCATGGAAGAAGCTTCGAAGGCTCTGGAGGCGCGCATCAAGCTCGAGGGGAAAGCGATCCGCGACAAATATGTCGAGCCGCCCCACACCACCGATTTCGCCATCCTGTTCCTGCCCACCGAAGGCCTGTACGCCGAGGTGCTGCGCCGCCCCGGCCTGGCCGACTGGCTGCAGCGCGAATGCCGCGTCACCATCGCCGGGCCGACCACGCTCACCGCGGTGCTCAATTCGCTGCAGATGGGTTTTCGCACCCTCGCCATCGAAAAGCGCAGCAGCGAGGTGTGGCAGGTGCTGGCGGCGGTCAAGACCGAGTTCGGCAAGTTCGGCGAGGTGCTGGCGCGCACCAAGTCGCAACTGCAGAGCGTCGCCAATTCGATTGACGCGGCCGAGACGCGCACGCGCCAGATGGAGCGCAAGCTCAAGAGCGTGGAGGCGCTGCCGGAACCGGAAGCGGTGCGCCTGCTGGAATCGGAGGGCAATCCCGGTGCGCAATAGCAAGAAGCCGGACGCATGATCTGGTCCGTGGGTTCACTGTTCAAGGGCTTGTTCCTGCCCCCGCTTGGCCTGGCGTGGCTGGCGGTGCTCGCCTGGCTGCTGTGGCGCAGGCGCCCGCGGGCGGCGCGCTGCCTGCTCGGCGCCGCGCTGGCATTGGGCTACCTGTCGGCCACACCCTTGGCCGGCGGGTGGCTGATGCAGACCTTCATCACCAATGTCGATAACACGCCCGCGCCAGGCAAACCCCAGGCCATCGTGGTGCTGGGCGGCGGCCGCAAGCTGGCGTTCGACGAACAGGGCAGGGTGCGGCAAGGGTATGTGGGCGGGTTTACGCTGGAACGCGTGCTCACCGGCGCGCAGTTGCACAAGCTGACCGGCCTGCCGGTGCTGGTGACGGGCGGCAAGCCGGACGGCTACGATCCGCCGGAGGGCGACACGATGCGGGCGGCATTGGAGCGTGACTTCGGTGTGCCGGTGCGCTGGACCGAATCGGCCTCCCGCAACACGGTGGAGAACGCGCAATTCTCCGCGCCGATGCTGCGCGCCGCCGGGGTGAAAACCATTTTCCTGGTGACCAGCGACTTCCACATGCGCCGCTCGCGGGCCCTGTTCGAGTCCCAGGGCTTTGCGGTCACGCCGGTATTCGCGATGCATCCGCTCCTGCCCGACGGACGCATGTTGCCGATGGCCGATGAGCCATTCCGCTGGCGCCAGCTGGTGGCGAACATGAGCGCGGCCCAGGAAACCTATTTTGCCTGCAACGAAATGGCCGGCATGCTGTACGCGCGCCTGAACATGCGGTAGCGGGCGCTGCGATGATTTCCGCCTGGCCCGGCGCTAGGCACCGCGCGCGGCAGCCGCCGCGACGCCTTGGGCCACGTCACGCGCCTGCCAGCGGATTGGCAACTCGCGCTTCAGGCGCGTGTTGTCCAGGCGCCGCGATTCGCGCATGAAGGAGAGCAGGGCCGGCGAGACGCGCGCCGCGATTTCCTCGCGCGCCAGGCGCGGCGGGCGTGTCATGCCAAAGGCGTCGGCGACCAGATCGAAGTAGTCGCCCATCTTCATTTCGCTGTCGTCGCTGGCGTGATAGACGCGAACCCGTGGGTGGACGCGGCGGCGCAGGCGCCGCAGGGCGGCCAGGGCGATGGCGGCGAGATCGGCGGCGTGGATGTGGCTGGTATGGACGTCGTGCTCCGGCGCGAGCGCGGGGGTACCGGCGCGCAGCCGTTCCAGCGGCAGCCGGGTCTGGCTGTAGATGCCGGGCACGCGCAGGATGATGAGCCGGAACAGTCCCCGGCGAGCCTGCCTGGTCAGCGCGCGCTCGGCATCGACGCGCCGCACCGCGCGCGCGTTGCGCGGGTGCAAGGGCCGTGATTCCGTGATGCGCGCCCCGCCGCAGTCGCCGTATACCCCGCTGGTACTGAGGTAGACCACCACCCGCATGACTCGCTTGACCCGTTTGGGTGGGGGGGCGCATGCTAAACTCGCCCTCTTATGTCCCGTCTTCGCCGAGCGAGCCAACACGCGCAATATATTTCGCGTGCGGGTGTCGCGGGCGCCATGCGCGGGGGGCGGTGCGCAGTGCAACAGGGCGTCCCAGTCGCGCGGCAGGCGCGCCAGGCTGCCGGGCTTGTCCAGGTCGGCCAGCAGGGGCGAAGCGCCCAGGCGCCGCTGGGCGCCGCGGCTGGCCGGGGTCGAGGTGAGGGCGGTGATGTCCTGATGTTTGCCCAGCGATGCGATCACCCGCCGGCCGATGTCGCCGGCGCCGGCCACCAGCAGTTTTCCCCGCAAGATTTTTCCTGATTTCATTTTCGCCATTTTCACATAGCCATGAGCTTCAACGTCACCATCAAGCCTTCCGGCCACCAGTTCCAGCCCAAGCCGGAAGAGAGCGTCCTGCAGGGCGCGCTCAACAACGGCTTCGGCCTGCCTTACGGTTGCCGCAATGGCGCCTGCGGCTCCTGCAAGGGCAAGATCCTCGCCGGTGAAGTGGACTACGGCCGCTATTCGCCCGCCGCGCTGTCGGACGCCGACAAGGCCGCCGGCATGGCGCTGTTCTGCTGCGCCAAGCCGCTCTCCGACCTGGAGATCGAAGTGCGCGAAGTCGGCGCCATCAAGGACATCCAGGTCAAGATGCTGCCTTCGCGCGTGCAGACGCTCGAAAAAGCGGCGGACGACGTGGTGGTGATTTCGCTCAAGCTCCCAGCCAACGAGCGCCTGCAATACCTGGCCGGGCAGTACATCGAATTCGTGCTCAAAGACGGCAAGCGCCGCAGCTATTCGATGGCCAACGCCCCGCACGACGACTCGTTCGTGCAGCTGCATATCCGTCACATGCCCGGCGGCCACTTCACCGACCACGTGTTCACCAAGATGAAGGAGCGCGACATCCTGCGCTTCGAAGGTCCGCTGGGCAGCTTCTTCCTGCGTGAAGACTCCGACAAGCCGATCATCTTCATTGCCTCCGGCACCGGCTTCGCGCCGATCAAGGCGATCATCGAGCACATGCTCTATCGCGACATCAAGCGCCCGATGACCCTGTACTGGGGCGGGCGCCGCCCGAAGGATGTGTACATGATGGAGTTGTGCCGCGGCTGGGAGGCGAACGCGCCGCACCTGAAGTTCGTGCCGGTGATCTCCGATGCCCTGCCGGAAGACAACTGGACCGGCCGCACCGGCTTCGTTCACCAGGCGGTGGTGGGCGATTTCCCCGATCTCTCCGGCTACCAGGTTTACTCCTGCGGTGCGCCGATCGTGATCAACTCCGCCAAGCGCGACCTGGTCGCCAAGTGCCAGTTGCCGGAACAAGAGTTCTACGCCGACAGCTTCACCACCGAAGCCGACCTCGCGAAGGTGGCCTGATCATGACCAAGCTGCCCGACATCAAGAATGCCGACGCCAAGTCGCGCGCCATCGTCACCGTGATCGGCGAGGACCAGGTCGGCATCATCGCCGGCGTTGCCACCATCCTGGCCGATTCCGGCGCCAACATCCTGGACATCTCGCAATCGATCATGCAGGAGTTTTTCGTCATGATCATGATGGTGGACCTGGCCCGCGCCAAGGTAAGTTTCGACGAACTCAAGGCAAGCCTGAACGCCAAGGGCGAGGCGATGAACCTGAAAATCGACATCCAGCGCGAAGACGTGTTCAAGCTGATGCACCGCGTCTAACAGTTTGTTGATAAAGGGGGCGAGCCCCCTTCGGAACCCCCGATATTGGAGGCTGTTGCCAAGAGGTTGCAATGCATCAATCAACCTTCTTCAGAGACTTTGAGCGAATTTCAACAGCCTGCTAAAAGATCAAACGCGAAGGTTCTCAAGCACGTATGGCAAGTTCCAGCTATTCCCCGCAGGAGATCGTCGAAACCATCCGCATGGTGCAGATGGAAAAGCTCGACATCCGCACCATCACCATGGGCATCTCGCTGCGCGATTGCGCCTCCGAGAGCGCCGATCGCCTTGCTAGCCGAGCCTACGACAAGATCTGCCGCAAGGCAGCCAAGCTGGTGGAAACCGGCGAGGCGATCGCGCGCGAATACGGCATCCCGGTCATCAACAAGCGCATCTCCGTGACCCCGGTGGCGATCGTCGCCGAAGCGGTGAGCGACGCCGCCCTGCGCGACGCGATGCTGAAAATCGCCCACGCGCTGGACCGCGCCGCGCGCGAAGTGGGCGTCAATTTCATCGGCGGCTTCTCGGCCCTGGTGCACAAGGGCGCGACCCCTGGCGACACGGCGTTGATGAACGCCATCCCGCAAGCCCTGGCCGAGACCGAGCGCGTCTGCTCCTCCGTGAATATCGGCTCGACCAAGTCGGGCCTGAACATGGACGCGGTGGCGATGATGGGCCGCATCGTCAAGGAAGCGGCGCAACTGACCGCTGCAGCCGATGGCCTGGGCGCGGCCAAGCTGGTGGTGTTCTGCAACGCGGTCGAGGACAACCCCTTCATGGCCGGCGCCTTTCACGGCGTCGGCGAGCCCGACTGCGTGATCAACGTCGGCGTCTCCGGCCCCGGCGTGGTCCTGCGCGCGGTCGAAGCCGCGCCGGAAGCGGACTTCGGCGAGCTTTCCACCATCATCAAGCGCACCGCTTTCAAGATCACCCGCATGGGCGAGCTGTTCGGCCGTACCGCCTCCGAGCGCCTCGATGCGCCCTTTGGCATCGTCGACCTTTCGCTGGCGCCCACGCCGGCGGTGGGCGATTCGGTGGCGCGCATCCTCGAAGCGATGGGGCTGGAGCAAGTCGGCATCCACGGTTCGACCGCGGCGCTGGCGATGCTCAACGACGCGGTGAAAAAGGGCGGGGCGATGGCCTCCAGCTACGTCGGCGGTCTCTCCGGCGCCTTCATCCCGGTGTCCGAAGACATCGGCATGATCGAAGCCGCCGAGAGCGGCACGCTCACCTTCGACAAGCTCGAAGCGATGACCGCCGTGTGCTCGGTGGGCCTGGACATGATTGCGATTCCCGGCGACACCCCGGCGGAGACCATCGCCGCGATCATTGCGGACGAGGCGGCGATCGGCATGATCAACCGCAAGACCACCGCCGTGCGCGTGATCCCCGCGCCGGGCAAGAAGGTGGGCGACGCGGTCGAGTTCGGTGGCCTGCTGGGCCGCGCGCCCATCATGCCGGTGCACACCAAGAGCAGCGCGGCCTTCATCCGCCGTGGCGGGCGCATACCAGCGCCTATTCAGGCGCTGAACAACTAAGCCTCAGCGCCTATTCAGGCGCTGAACAACTAAGCCTTGGCGCCTATCCGGGCGCTGAACCACTGACTCCGCGCGCAGCATGCGCAAATAGACAGAGGCGCCGAGGCGCCTCTGTCTATTTCGCCGCCCCAACTATTCGGCGGGAATCGCCAGCGCCTTGATGGTCGCGGTCCACTGCGCATTGTCCTTCTGCAGCAGCGTCGTCAACTGCGCAGGCGTCATCGATGTACGCACCATGCCAAGCTCGGAAAAACGTTGCGCCACATCCGGCAGGGTGGCAACGCGGTTGATCTCTTCATTGAGCGAGTTGCGCACCGCCGGCGGCAAACCGCGCGGCGCCCATACGCCGTACCAGTTGGTCACTTCAAAGCCGGGCAGGGTCTCGGCGACGCTGGGCACGTCCGGCAGCAGGGCGGAACGCGTCGCTTCCGTGACGGCGATCAGCTTCACTTTGCCCGCCTTGGCATGCGGCAGCAGCAGCGAGGCGCCGCCGGCGAACATCTGCGCCTCGCCCTGCAGCAGCGCGGTGACCGCCGGGCCGCCGCCCTTATATGGCACGTGCAGGATGTCCAGGTTCGCGCTCTTGGCCAGCAGCGCGAGTGTAAGGTGATTGTGGGTGCCGATGCCGCCGGAGGAGTAAGCCACCTTGCCCGGATTGGCGCGGATATAGGCGAGCAGCTCGGGAAAATTCTTCACCGGCAGGGAAGGGTGGACGGCGATCACGTTGACCACGTAGGCCAGCATGGCCACGGTGTCGAAGTCCTTCATCGGGTCGAACGGCAGTTGCTTGTACAGGCTGCCGTTCATCGCGTGGGTGGTCATCGAGCCGATCTCGATGGTGTGGCCGTCGGGCTGCGCCTTGGCGACCAGGTTGGCGCCGATGTTGCCGCCGGCACCCGCGACGTTTTCCACCACCATCGCCTGGCCGGACTGCGCGTACATGCTGCGCGAGAGGATGCGCGCCAGGATGTCGGTCGAGCCGCCGGGCGCGAAGGGCACGATCAGGCGGATCAGCTTGCCTGGAAAATCGGCGCGGGTTTGCGCCTGCGCCACGCCGGCCAACGACAGGAGGCCGATGGCGAGCAGAAAAATGCGATACGGATGCTTCACTTGATGCGTCCCCTCCAGTTATTGTGGGGCGCATTGTAAGTGGTGCCCACGGCGTGCAGGCGCTATGCGGGGCATAAGCCCCTTGATCCATCGAACCGAAACGATCGTCTCAGGCCGCGGCGCCCAGATCGGTACTCACCACCGCGCGCAGCATGTCGCGCAAGGCGGCCGACTGCGGCGCGCCGAACGCCGTCTCGAAATCGTCCTGCGCCTTGGTCCATTGCTTGCGCGCGCGGCGCAAGCATTCGCGGCCGGCCTGGGTCAGGTGCAGTTCCTTGCTCCGCTTGTCGGTCGGGCTGGCCTGCGCCTCCAGCAGCCCGTCGCGCTGCAACGGCAGGATGTTGCGGCCCAGGGTGGTGCGGTCCATCACCATCTGCGCCGCCAGGGCGTTGATGCTCAAGGGGCCGCGCCGGTCCAGCCGGGAGAGGATGGAGTACTGTGTCGAGCGCAGGCCGATCTCGGCGAAATGCCGGTCGTAGAGTTGCGTCATATGGCGCGCCGCCTGGCGAACCGCCAGGCAGTTGCAGTCGGCGGGATTCGAATCGATGAGTTCCGGCATGGCCATGACCTTGACTTAATGCGTATATGCGCCTATTATAAGCGCATATGCGCATAAATATCAAGCTGCCCAGGCAGTTTGGCGCCCGCAAGCCTACTCACCGGATTCGCCATGTCGTCTCCTATCGTGTCTCCCGCCGTATCCGCCAGCGCATCCACAAGCAAGCCCGCCATGGACCCGCGCACCCGTGCCCTGCTGGAAGGGCCGATCGCGCGCACGCTCCTGCGCATGGCCGGGCCGAACGTGCTGGTGATGGTGGCCCAGGCCGCCTCCGGCCTGATCGAGACCTACTTCATCGGCAAGCTGGGTACCGACGCGCTGGCCGGCGTGGCCCTGGTGTTCCCGGCCATCATGCTGATGCAGATGATGTCGGCCGGCGCGATGGGCGGCGGCATTTCCTCGGCGATCGCGCGCGCGCTCGGCGGTGGCCGGCGCGAGGATGCGAATTCGCTGGCAGTGCACGCCCTGGTGATCGCGCTGGGCTTCGGCTTTACTTTCATGGTGCTGGTGCTGGCCGGCGGCAGCTGGCTCTACAGCCTGATGGGTGGCAGCGGCGCGTCGCTCAAGGCGGCGCTGACCTATTCAAACTTCGTATTTGCCGGCATCATGCTGGTGTGGCTGTTCAACTCGCTGGCCGCGGCGATTCGCGGCACCGGCAACATGTCCTTCCCGGCCATTGTCATCTGCGTCGGCACCGTGCTTCTGGTGCCGATCTCGCCGATGCTGATCTTCGGCATCGGCCCGTTCCCGGCTCTGGGCATTGCCGGCGGCGCGGTCGCGTTGCTGCTGTATTACGTGATCGGCAGCGCGGTGCTGGCCTTCTACTTGTGGTCAGGCAAGAGCGTGCTCAAGCCGACGCTCGGCGGCAAGGGCCTGCGCGGGCCGCTGTTCCGCGACATCCTGCGCGTGGGCCTGATTGCCGCGCTGGTCACCATCTCGACCAACCTCACCATCATGGTCGGCACCGGCTTTGTCGGCCACTGGGGCCCGGCGGCGATTGCCGGCTACGGCACCGGCACGCGACTGGAATACCTGCTCGTGCCTCTCGTCTTCGGCCTGGGTGGGCCGCTGGTGGCGATGGTCGGTACCAATATCGGCGCCGGCAAGCGCGAACGTGCCTTGCAGGCGGCATGGATAGGCGCGGCCATCTCCTTCGGCCTGACCGAGGCCATCGGCATTCTCGCCGCCCTGTTCCCGCGCGCCTGGCTGTCGATCTTCGATACCGATCCCGGCATGCTCGATGCCGGCGCCACCTACCTGCGCGCCGTCGGCCCCTTCTATGGCATGCTCGGCTTGGCGCTGTCGCTTTACTTCGCCTCGCAAGGCGCCGGGCGCCTGCTTTGGCCGATGCTCGCCAACTTCACCCGCCTGCTGATCGCGGTAGGCGGCGGCTGGCTGGCGCTGCACCTGGGCGGCGGCCTGCTGGAACTGTTCCTGGTGCAAAGCGCCGCGCTTACCGCCTTCGGCCTGATCAACGCGGCGGCGCTCGCCGGTGGCGCCTGGTTCGGCCCGGTCTCTTGGCTGCGCTTCATGCGGCCCGCCACCCCCAAAGGAGTCACTCCATGAGCGGACGGTATCTCGAAGACTATGAAGTCGGCCAGATCCTCGCCGGCAGCATGCGCATCAAGGTGGAAGCTGCGCGGGTGAAAAGTTTTGCCGCCGAGTTCGATCCGCAGCCTTTCCACATGGACGACGAAGCCGCCAAGGCCACGCTGTTCCGCGGCCTGGCGGCCAGCGGCTGGCACACGGCGGCGATCACCATGCGCCTCTTGGTCGAGAGCGACCTCAAGCCCGCGAACGGGATCATCGGCGGCGGGTTCGATGAACTGCGCTGGCCCAAGCCGGTACGGCCCGGGGATGAGCTGCGCGTGGAAAGCGAGATTCTCGAGATACGTCCGTCGAAGTCACGCCCCGAGCAGGGCATGCTCAAGGCACGCGCCACAACCTATAACCAGAACAGCGAGGCGGTGCAGATTTCCGTCTGCAATCTAGTGGTGCCGCGCCGGCCCGCCTAGCCGCGCTTTTTTACGACGGGCTTTGCCGTTGGTAGGAGTTGCGTTCGCAGCCAGGTGAGACCGGGGTCGGCCAGTTGCCGGCGCGCGCAGGCAAGCTGGGTGCGAAACGGGATCACGGCGAACGGTGGCGCATGCAGTTTCAGGCCTTGCGCCCGGGCCCCGGCGAACAGGCCGCGCGGCGCGGTCAGCAGCAAGTCCGTCCCCTCCAGCAGCGTGACCGCGACAAGAAAATGCGCGCTGACCACCGCGATGCTCCGCGGTCGCCCCAGCCGCGCCAGGGCTTCCTCGATCACCCCCGTAATGCCCGGCTGCACCAGCACCTGCACGTGCGCCGCATTCGCGTAGTCCTCTAGCGTCAGCATGCGCTTGCGCGCCAGCGGGTGGCTTGCCGACATTGCGCAGGCGTAGGGTTCTTCGCAGATCAGTTCTGTATGCATCTCTTCCTCGGCGGGGCTGAATACGCCCAGCGCCACGTCCAGCACGCCGCTGCGCACCAGGTCAGGCCCGTCGTTGCGTCCGGTGTGATGCACGGCGATACGTAACCGGGGCGCACTCTTGCGCAAGCGCCGCAGCAGGGCGGGCAGGGTGATCTGGGCCGCGTAGTCCGATGCACCCAGGTGGAACACGCGCTCGGAGGTGGCGGGGTCAAAGGCGCCCGACATGGTGAACACGCGCTGGGCCCGTGCCAGAATCGCGCGCACTTCGCCGTGCAGCGCGAGGGCGCGCGCGGTCGGCACCATGCCACGCCCGTAGCGCTCGATGATGGCGTCACCGCAGGCTTCGCGCAGACGCCCCAATGCATGGCTGACCGCCGGCTGGGTGAGGGAGAGCCGCGCGGCGGCGCGCGAGACGCTGCGCTCGGCGATCACCGCGTCGAATACCGTGAGCAGGTTGAGGTCGAGGCGGCGCAGGTTCATCGGGACTCTTTCATCCATGCATGAAATTCATGGGCAGGCATAAAAATACCGCATTTGACGCCTACGAGCTGCCTGCATATTCTCCGTTCAGCGTAAAACAGCGGAGAGACAGACATGCGGCATGCATGCATGAAACGAATCGCGCTTGCCTGCGGGGCAGCGTTTGCGTCCCTTGCGGTTACCGCGGGCGCGCAACCCTACCCGAATCAGGGCGTGCGCCTGGTAGTGCCCTTTGCCGCCGGCGGCTCGACCGATGCGATCGCGCGCATCGTCGCCGAGAAGCTCACTGAGTCCCTGGGCCGCCAGGTACTGGTGGACAACAAACCGGGCGCAGCCGGCGCGATCGGAGCCGACAACGTCGCCAAGTCCAAGCCGGACGGCTATACCCTGTTGCTGGCGACCACCAGCACGCACGCGGTGCTGCCGGTGCTCAACCCGGCGCTGCCGTATGCGCAAAAGGACTTCGCCGCCATCTTCCTGCTGGCTCGGGCGCCCAACGTGCTGGCTGCCAGTCCCGGCCTCAAGGCGAACAACGTCAAGGAACTGATCGCCCAGGCACGCAGCCAGCCCGGCAAGCTTTCGTTTGCCTCCAGCGGTACCGGCACCATCACCCATTTGGTCGGCGAGCGCTTTCGCGCCGAGGCCGGCATCGATGTCGTGCACGTCCCCTACAAGACCGGCGTGCAGGCCATGACCGATCTGGTGAGCGGGCAGGTCTCCTACGTGTTCGACTCGATCGTCTGGACCCTGCCGCAGATCCGCGCCGGCAAGCTCAAGGGCCTGGCGGTCACCACCTTGAACCGTTCGCCGCTGGCGCCCGAACTGCCGACGGTGGCTGAAACCCTGCCGGGCTTCGAGGGCATCACCTGGTTCGGCCTGGTCGCGCCTGCCGGCACTTCGGCCGAGATCGTGGGCCGCCTGAACGCCGACGTACGCAAGGCGCTGCAGGAGGAGAGCGTCAAGGAGCGTTTCGGCAAGCAGGGCATCGAGCCGGCGCAGGGCAGCCCCGAAGACTTCAACGCGCTGATCCAGGCCGACTCGGCCAAGTGGCGCGACATCATCCGCAAGACTGGAGTGAAAATCGAATGAACCGCTTCCGCCAACTCGTCGCCAGCGAGCGTCCCCTGGTGATGCCGGGCGCGCATGACGCGCTCTCGGCCATGCTGATCCAGCAGGCCGGCTTCAAGGCCGGCTTCATCGGCGGCTTCCCGGTGGCGGGCGTGCGCTACGGCCTGCCCGACATCGGGCTGCTGGGCCTCACCGATTTTGCCGCTGCCTATCGCGACATCATGGCCGCCAGCAGCCTGCCGATGCTGGTCGATGCCGACAACGGCTACGGCGACCACAAGAACGTGGTGCATTCGGTGCACACCCTGGAGCGCCTGGGCGCCGAGGCAATCTTCTTCGAGGACCAGGTCTCGCCCAAGCGCTGCGGCCACATCGCCGGCAAGCAACTGATCTCCACCGAGGCGATGGAGGCGAAGATCCGCGCCGCCGCGGGCGAGCGCATGAACCAGGACACCTTCATCATCGCCCGCACCGACGCGCGCGAGGTTTATGGCATGGATGAAGCGCTGCGGCGCGGCGAGCGTTATGCCCGCGCCGGCGCCGACGGCCTGTTCATCGAAGCCCCGGCCAGCATCGAGGAGCTGGCCCTGATCGGCAAGTCTTTTGATGTGCCGCAACTGGCCAACATGCTCGAAGGGGGCCGCACCCCCATCCTCAAGCCGGTCGAACTGGAAGAGCTCGGCTTTCGCATGGTGATCTACGGCATCTCGCTACTCATGCGTATCACCCGAGTCATGCAGGAAGCGCTGCGCGACATCCACAGCGGCGAGCTCAAGCAGATGGGTAGCGGTGTTTCGTTCGACGAGTACAAGTCGCTGATCGGCCTGCCGGACTGGACCCGCATCGAGGAGCAATACCAGTCCTGATCCGGCTCAATCGAGCGAGAGCCTGGCCGACTTGATCACCTTGTCCCATTTCACCAGTTCGACCTTGATGAACTCACCAAACGCGCGCGGATCCATATAGCTTGCCTCGGCGCCTTGTTCAACCGCCTGTTTGCGGAAGCTCTCGGACTCGCTGATCTTCTTGATCTCGGCCGACAGGCGATTGACGATCTCCGGCGGCGTACCCGCGGGGGCCAGCACGCCGAACCAGGATTCCAGCTCGAAGGCGGGCAGGCCAGCCTCGGCGGAAGTCGGCACATTCGGCAGCGAAGCCAGGCGCTTCTTGCCGGTCACCGCCAGGCCCTTCAGGCGGCCGTTCTGGATGTAGCCGACCAGGGGCGGGGGCGTGGTGATGAACATGTCGACGGTGCCGGCCAGCAGGTCGGTCATCGCCGGGCCGGAGCCTTTGTAGGGGACGTGGACCATGGGGGCGCCGGCGAGTTGCGCGAGCATTTCGCCGGCGATGTGCTGGATCGAGCCGTTGCCGGAAGAGGCGTAGTTGAGCTTGTCCTTGCGGGTCTTGGCGAGCGCCACGAGTTCCTGCAGGTTTTTCGCCGGCAAGGCGGCAGGTACCGCCACCACCTGCGGCGCCGAGATCACGTTCGCCACCGGTGCGAAGTCGTTCACCGGGTGCCAGGCCAGCTTGCTGAACAGGGCCGGGTTGCCGACGTGGTAGCCCGAGTATTGCAGCAGCAGGGTGTAACCATCCGGCTTGGCGCGCGCCACCGCCTGCGTGCCGATGTTGCCGGCGGCGCCCGGCTTGTTGTCGACGATGATGCTCTGCCCCAGGGCCTTGCCCAGGGGCTCGGCGAGCAGGCGCGCGGTGAAGTCGGTGGTGCCGCCGGGCGAGGTCGCGACCACCATGGTGATGGGACGGGCTGGCCAGGACTGCGCGTGAAGGCTGGGGGAAAAGGACAGGGCGGGGAGGGCTGCCGCGAGAGCGGGAAGGGCCGCCACGAGGGCGGCTGGCAGCGGACGTTGTGGCGCAATGCGCATGGGTTTGTCTCCTGAAAAGGGTGGCGCGCCGGTGGGCCGGCGCTGCGTTGAAAGGCTAGGCGTCTCGCGCGAGGGCACGCGCGCGGATTGCTTCGTAATCGATGGGTGGGGCATGACGTTGCGTGATGAAGCCGGCCTTGGCGACCTGGCCGGCAATGTC